>JGI24158J21664_10003982_pt1 | contig 18829 bp, 14 predicted proteins | sample Ectturendosymbi3_FD_21664 | JGI IMG/M metagenome (IMG submission 21664)
GCCCCGTGGGGTCCACAACAAGTGGTGGAGATGCGGGGCATATCTTGCCGGAAACAAGCGTAGAGTCTTCAAGTCACGAAGCGTTTGTAGTGACTCGTAAACAACATCTCTAAGTATCAAACTCCAATAGATTCATCCACATTGTGATGCTACGTCACAATAACTGCATAAGTGTCGTTCGATTAAGCTATCCACTCGGGAACGTCGATCACAGTCTCACACTAACAATGAATTTTTCAAACTTGTGGAAGCATTGCTACAGATTTACTCATGCTTTTTTTCATTCAGTATATAACTATACCTGGCCTACCCCTATCAGCAGTGTCACTGTCTCGCTGCATTACCTGCCAAGATGTATGTTCAAGCCACAGGCAGGACTCCCATTCAGTGATTACAAATAAACCCAGCTTGCACACCAAAACACCCGTTCGCAGAATAAAACCCAGAAAGCTAAGCTTGTGTTACGAAAAAAACATATGAGCGTGCTTTTTTGAATTTAAACAATAATCGAATACTGATTTAAATTATAGTTCCTCTTCCCAATTTTCTTCTGCAACGCAAACATTAACATTTGGGCAACCTTTTTGTTGCTCAAGACGTTTTTCATAACGCTGGTAACATACTCCGTTGATGATATCTCTCACCAAATATAGGAATACATTTATTATTAAACTAGGAAAAGTTGTGCAAACTTGAAATGCAGCGGGATCAAATCCCACAAAAATATATTCCCCAATGCCTTCTTCCTCAAAATGAAATTTGTTTTTAATTTGTGTGCATAGGGAAACATTGAAATTTAACAATCAGTGCTAGCCTTTGTTTCACAAGTTTCTTTAATTAAACACAGAATGAGACAATAACATTTGAGATATAACCCTGACAATGATCTTATCTGGGGATATGCAAACGATTGAACACGTCCTGCTTCACCCGATATGCGTACTTTTTCACATGATATGCGCATGCAAATGGTGTAATATAAAGTTTTTCTCATCTGATGTGCGTATGCAAGCACTGTAATATGAAGTTTTTATTGTCATTTATTATGGCCTGCGCCATCGCAATGCGTCGGTCTGAATAGCGAAGACACGAGAACATCTGCGGAAAGTTCTTTCACAATGCAATTGAGAGTACAGTAGTGTAACAAAACGACAGTTGTCCTTCCAGTCAGTGCCGTAACTAAGGGGGGGAAAGGGGGGACATCTGCCCCCGGGCACAGCATTTTGGGGACACCAATTTGAGGTTGGAATTTTACGTAATAATTTCGAAATGTTAGATATTAACCGATGCTAATAATTACGATTTACAAAATGTTGAATGCCAGCGGCCTCTATCCAGTTGAGAATTCTCATCAAAATAACCAAGGTTCGCAAAGCGAGCAGGTCTGAACCTCTGTGACGTTTTAAAAGCGGAGCTTCTCTCTGCAGCATTATGCTTTTAGAGCAGCGATTTAACTTAGTGTATGTTATTATGACAACAAATCTGATATTTAAGAACATTTTTGAGCTTTAATGGTTTGACAAACTTTATGTTGAAATGGATTTGATGTAGTTCTGAAGGTAGTTATGATAATTTTTTGTGGGATAATTAACTAAATGCTGACTAGCTTTGCAAGATTATAACTGCAACCGAGCAATACCCTTGAGCAGTGCCTCTGAGGGAAATTTTACCAGATGGCAGAAAGTCATTTTAAATGTTTATGAAAAAATATTTGAAAATGTTGTACGTCATTCATACAGTGTATTCGGAGTGAAAGGACAGTTTTCAGAGGAAATGTGCTTTTGGTAGAAAATGCAAGGATGTGATGGGCTGACTGGTACAGTGGGTTAGGGTGCGCGCCACTGCGGTTGGATCATACCAAAAATCTGAAAAATCGTGCTTTCATGCAAAGCTTTACGCACGGTGCTGCAATTGACCTGTCACTAAACTGCGGGAATCGTTGTGTGAGTAGCCACGTAGCCCATGGCCAGGGTTGATGTAATTGGACCCGACCCGAAAAAGCACCAGTAGCAATGAAATTTGAAAGACATGAAAAAAGAGATTAATAAATCGAACAGTTTGAGTAAATTCTACTGGTTGTCGTCTTCAGATCTGTAAAAACGGGATATTTTTACCAATTTTTCTGCCTTCTCTGCATCGAAACTGTTTCTGATGTTGGACCACACCAAACCATATGTTGAAAAAATACATTCTATAGATGCTGAACTAGCCAGGGCATGCACATAAACGTGCCGTGAAACTCCAGACATTATGTGGGAGTAGCTAATCTCTGCTGTGCGCATGCTTGCCAACCCTATCACTTTGATGGAGTGAACTGACCAACAACAGTTTGCGAAACAACGATGGGGTACATCTCTGTATCCTCAGTTTTGAGTGCCATAATAGGTATAACAAGTTATTATTGTGTAATTTTGAAAATGGTGATACAGCATGATGCAATAAAAACAATTCAGTATGGGGTTTTTGTGTTTTTCTTAAAAAAAGAAAAAAGTCTGTTTCTTTTCAAAACAAACAAGGAACGGGTTTTCCTCAACCTCGCCGATGGCCCCAAATGGACAAATTCGGCGACCGCAGACCACCTTCCAAATGGGGTGCAAAAGCGAGTGATGAAATTTCTTTTTAGATTTTGAGGTCATTCCTTTGGTGAAAAAAACGCTGCATGCGAAGTGGCAGTCTAGCTTTAAGGCAGTGATGAGAATATTGGCCAATTGAGTATTTTTTTGATACTTCATGTTTTCCCACCTTTGTTTATTCGAAAGTTGTCATGACATCGTTTTTGATGAAGTGGCGGTGCACTGATGCATATTGTTATTTTTTTCTGATCATTCAAAATTTTTTGCATCACTAACTTCTATGTTTCTGAACAAGACGATCGTGTGAAATGCTGAAACAAATTCTTTTGCAGCAACTTTGAAAAATGTATCAAGTTAAAGAAAATATCAATCAGCTGCTAATAACCGAGTGTTGCCTTTGATTGCTTCTGTGAATCAACTTTGCTGTGAAGTTCTGAGCTGCTAGTTTGTGGAATGTTGTTATAGCAAGGTTTGGTTGAGCTTGAAAAGTTTTTTTGTTTCTCTTCAAAACCTATGCACAGCATAATGCTTTTCCAGGTCAACAAGTTGTCAAATACAACATTAACATTTCCAATTCTCAAGTATCAGTTGGTGATGGTGCTACAACTCTTGTAGTTCAAAGTAATCCGACCAGCGGCAACTCTTCTGCAGGGTCTTATACGTTTGGAGGTGATTGATAAAAAAATACTGATTTTTATGAAGTACCTTGTATAAGCAAATGATAAGCCGGTTGAAGAAACTGTTTGAAAAATTCAATTCATCAATATTATCAATATTACTTGATTATCTCATCAATATTAGTTGATATCAAAAGCTTTTCAAATTAATGTTGATAAATGTGAAGCAAGTGTGGAATTCTCCACACGCTGCTGTAGCATTTCTTGCTGGGTCATTCCCAGGAGTTCAGTGCATTTTTACGGAATGGGAACCAGGCGCGTAGCCAGGGGGCAATGAGGGCAATTGCCCCCCCAATTCCAAGAGTTGCACCAAAAATTTCGTGGCAATCAAGCTTTTGATGTGTAAACCAAAAAAACATTTCAACGCAAATCACCGAAAATGTTTACGGAACCTACTGCATAATTTAGTCGAACCTGATCAAAGCACTAGGTTCACCAATTGTCCATGATTAATCAAACGTTGTGCACATGGGCGTCGGAAAGTTTTATCCAGGGGAGGTCAATAGTTGTATATTCCAGGTGAGGCCACGTAGTTTCGTATGGTTGGCAAAAATGTTGAAATTTCATTTTTTCCATTCGAAACTAAGAAAATAACTTTTTTTTGCTAAAATTATAATAGGAGAATGTCAAATTTCAAATCGCAGGAAGGGGCCAAGGCCTCCTTCTACACCTCCCTTCCGACGCCCATGGTTGTGTATAGCGTAAACGTTGGAGAATTCATGTCATGGCTGACATTTGCCTGAGGTTTAAGCTCCGTATAGAAGTTAGTGATAATGAAATACGATCTTGTATCTAACCGCGTGCAATCACTAAACTAAAGTAAAACAATGGGCAACGCTTTTCGCAGCTGTTTCTGATGCAACAACTTGCTGAATCTGACCTAATGGTGATGTAAACTTAATTTCAAGGCCATGGCAAAAATTCCTCTTTGATAACCCTGGCGTGCTACAAATACCATGCATCTTACCCTTGTCTGCATCATCAGCCCTTGCCTTCAAATGTAAATCGTATANTTTTGTTTTTGTACAGTTTTAAAACTATCAATAGCGGNGATGTACGTTTATATGCCGTGAAGCTCAAACTTCGGTTGAGAATCGATTCAGTTTCAAATTATTTTTATTACGCAAATAGGCCACAGACTACGGGTGTCAAACTCAAATTGCTCCGGGGGCGAAACGAGGTCTTACAAAAAATCAGGGCCGCATTATGACGCTGACGCAACGAAGTCGAAACAGCTTCGCATCTTTTTTTCCGGCGAATGGTATTGTGAGTTAAAAGGAATTTATCTCCAGCCCTTTCTACGTTCGTTTTAAATGAACTTGTCGACTCGCCGGCTTAGCACTTTCAAAAGCCGATAATAAACTAAATAAACTCAATGTTAATTATTTCAAAATTCCAAAAAAGCATTGCGGGCTGCACAAAATGCCCTCGCGGGCTGCGTGTTTGAGACCTCTGTCATAGACACTGTTTATCAATAACAGCATTCTTTCTAGATATTTAGCTGTTACGATTAAAACTGCATTGTAACGTTAATCACAATCACGTTGAGGGTTACCGTTTCATCAATGATTGCATATTAACTTTTCGACGAGAAAAAAGCTTGGGCCGCATCTCAGATCTTCAGAGCTCTGGATTAGCCTTCTAGTGTTTGTGGTTAAAGTTATGACCAAAATACCGCAAAATAAATAAAAAAAGTTAATTATACGATTTGTTGTTTTCAGACCATAACATCCAAACCACAAACGCTAGAAAGCCAACCAAGAGCTCTGAAGAAGCTGATGTTCGCCTAGTTTTTATTTTAAAAAAGAAACAAGAAGTTGCACCATGAGTTTGAAGCTCAGGGTAGGACGAATGTGGGCCAATAAAAAGCATAAACCTACCCATTTGTGACGGCACCCCTAAAAATCTCAAATCCAACACTTTCCAATTTTTTAAATGGAAACTAGAAGACTTCCTGAATCGGTTGAGGCTTGGTACAGGTCTCTAGCCCTATCGGTCGGCAAGTTATGACTGGACAAAGTCATAGCCACTATTGTGGCTTTGTGGTCCTCAAAGGGTCAACCTTTAAGTCCCGCTTGCGCCACTTGGCGCAGACGTGCGCCAATACTTTTAACCATAACTCACCAACCGATTGAACTAGAGCTGTTCAAAGTGTCAAACCCTGTTTAGATGCGGTAAGACTTGTACTTTCGATAAAAAGATGTGAGGTTTTGAATTTCAGGATTTTTGGGTGGTGACGTAATGAGTGGGGTGGGTTTAGGCTTTTTTGGCTCAGGTTACCTGACCCTGGGCTCCAACCCTCACGGAGCAATTTTTTGTTTCATTTTTTTACTTGAAACTAGGCACAAATCCCAATCTTTATAGCCTTGGTTGGATTGGCCTTCTAACGTTTGTGGTGAGCAAGTTATGGCCTAAAAAAACAAAAGGAATTAATCAATCCCCTAGGGAATTAATTAATTATCGATTGTTTGTCATAACTTGCCTAATTAGCTTTTCCTTGTTACCCCAACTGATAGCAAGGACTTTTGTAGTATCATTCATAGGTTCCTGGTAGAAATTTTGAAAAATTATAAAAAAAATGAAACAAACTGTAAAATGTTGTTTGTAATTTTGAGTAACACGTATTCAAAGTCTATGTTTACAATTAACTCTTCAAATGTTTTCTGACGAATCGGATGCTGCGTTTAGACGCGTTGACTTGGACTGAATGTTGTGACTTTAACTCACGTTGAGTTGTCGCTGTAGCGAGGAAGACTATTTCAATTGTTGAGTTGTATTGAACGACATTACGTTGCAAAAAAACAGAAGTGTCCTAAACATTTTATGCATTTTACCAGTCTGTCTGGGCCTCTAGCGATGAACGTAATTCCGCTTTCTTTGAGAAATAAACTCCAAAACTGTAATGATGTTTGCGCAAGTTGAGTGTCGACGTTCGGCTGCAGATCATTAGTTTTATAAAGAGGCGTCTGCGGATTTTTCAATTCAGCTTCTTTCTTGGCAGGCGACCTGGCGAAGGAAACTCGTGAACAAGCACGAAGGGATAGCAAAACGATTTATTCACCTAATTGTCTTGAGAAGGGCAAACAACTCTTGTTGTCACCGGTTCAACTTCAAATTTCCGAAACCCCAACGAGACTTGACTCCGAATATGACGACACAGGTCATTATTGCCGCAGAAAAGATTTCGAAAGAATGTATAAACAACGACGTGGTGATATTACTGAAAAGGAAATGCTGGATCGTCCCAAAAAACAAGCGGAAGAAGAAGCCCATAAAATGTCATTTCAAAATGAAAAGGACAGAGCAGATCACATTGATAGAAATGGGAATGTCATTGGAGTTGTAGGCAATCCGGGCATAGGAAAAACCACATCTGCAAAAAAATGGGTTGGTCAATTTCTTTCCGGAGAATTTCTGACCAATGTAACATTCTTGTTTTTCATAATGATCAGAAAAATCAATTTTGAAAATAAAACGACCTTGCTCAAGCTTCTGACAAGCATTCTTCCACAGTGGAAACACTCAGAAGAGTCAGATGAGTACTGGCTGAAGGAAATTCTGAGTGATCGCAATGTTGTCATTATTCTCGATGGCCTTGATGAAGCAGATGTAGATGATTTGAAGAAAGTCGCTCCTTTGGTTAAGACTGACGCACTTGCAGAACCCTTTCACATTCTTTTGAACCTAATATCTGGAAACTTGCTGCCTTACGCGAGAATAATTGTGACATCACGGCCCAACCAGTTTTATAGTCTGCATATAGAACATAGGCCCAAGTTTGTTATTGAAATACTTGGTTTGGATGAAGAGGCACGAAATAAATTGGGCCGTCAAATATGCCCGGATAAGGTTACGTACGATAAAATCCAAGAAACACTTCAAAAAAACTCTGCAGTTGTTGCTTACTGCTACGTCCCCGTTAATTTCATTTTAACAGTATTTTATCTCATCAAAAATAATGGCGATGCAGCTTTTGTATCTGTGACTAAAATTCTTTTGTCTGCTTGCGGCAATTATGCACGTGGGGAGCAACTTAAAGGGAAAACACCCAAATTGGCTAAACTTTCAAATCTAGCTTATGGAGGTTTTTGCAAAAGGCAAATAATATTTCAACGAGAGAATTTCGATTCAGCTGGCTTGGACGACTCCACTGTTGATTCATTTCTGAGTATATCATTGGCAGACTCAACATTTACCTTTGCTCCAACAATATTGGAAGGGGACAAAAGACTTTATTTTTCTCATCTTGTGTGGCAAGAATTTTTCGTTGCAGTCTATTTAATGCTGGTTGCTACTAGAGAGGAATTCAAGAAGGCTCTTGAACATCTTTTCGATGATCGTTGGGAAGTGGTATCGAGATGTCTTTATGGTTTTTGCGATTTCTCTGTGATGAAGTCGCTCAAAAGAGCAACAAACATATGCTATGAAGATAGTCTTCGGAAAGAAAAAAGGGACTTACTCATGAATGAGGCTGGATCCTATTTAAAGAAACTATCCTACCACGAGGAGAGGAGAAACAACGAACACAAAACGAATGAAGAACATAAGGTGGGATTTCAGAAAATCCGAACGGTTTGCAGCTGGATTCATGAAGCGAATGAGACAGACATTAATGAGAAACTCGTGCCTCTCATTCCTGATCACATTTCCCTTGAACATGGAACTATTCTTCCAAGTGATATCTCCAACCTGTCTTTCGTTATCGAATCATTTTCTAAATCGTGGAAGCTGGAGGTGGATGGTTTCCAATTTTCAGGAAATGCATTTGAGCGTTTTTGCTCGGAGGCATCTCGCTTGAACACAGCGGTAGGTCCAACTTTTTATTGCATTTTTATACTTTCCAATCTGAGGAGTTCGATTTACTAAAAGAATAGCCTACTTTCCTGACCACCAATCAAATTCATCTATTTTTAAGACTTGTGGTCAGTATTCATCAATGAAACTTCATGTGATATAAAGCAATGAAAATTATCTCAAAAATGCTTAAATTCAATGGTAAAATCTCTCGGAAGAGTCGTAATCTTGTTTCAAAATTGGCTGGGAATTGTGTTTGTTCCAAGCCATTGGTAAAAGTCGCAAAATGTGGGGAAGAACCGGCGTCGCTCTGTGCATGGTTGTCGGAAGGATTTTTTCCAGGGGGGCCACAAGGAGATTTTTCAAAAATTTTTCCAGGGGGAGAAAAAGTAGTGAAATTTGGTTTTACCCACTCGAAACTAGGAAAACAATCTTTTTTTGCTGAAATTTTCAAAAACCAGGGGAGGCCAAGGCCCCCCTGCCCCCTTCCGACGCCCATGGCTCTGTAGGTCTATAAGTTTTGTTGACAATAACAATAACCCGCCAAAGTTTGCCAGATTGGCCATATCATGGCCAAGAAAAATTTGGCCATTTTTAAAATGTGCTGGCCATGAAAAAACTCACTTGGGCATTTTATGAAGTTGGGCCATTTTTTGGCCAATTTTTCAGTTTTTCACACTACAATGAAATTAGCCTAAATATTTTGTCCTTTTTGCATTGTTTGGACGGACTTCATGTCAATGTTACAGCAACACCATGGAACTTCAACCTTGTGTTGTTTTGAAGTGTGTAGTAACGATTTAACCCTTGCAGCCAGTTATTTTTGTTCAAATGGTGCAGTCGGTGACAGTCTTATGGTTACCATTGGTAGCTGCTACACTTGTATTGAAGACTGCTGTACTCAGTTGTGTGACTGATAATGTTCTAGTAGAAGCATTTTGCGATGTTGATCAGAATTTACTGCCAGATATTTGTCATCACTCTTATAGTAATACTACACTTCAGTGCTTCAACCTGGCATTGTTTTGAAGTGCTTTGTGTAGCACTTGTTTATATATATTCCTTGCAATCAGTAGATTTTGTACAGGAGCTTCGATCGGACTTGACATATGACTAAGTGATTGCTCTCAAGTGTTCCTAACCTTTCGTTCATACTGCATATTTGTATCTAAAGATGGTTTTCCGTGTGATATTATGATGATTAACGTTTAATGGATTTCATCTCTTGCTTGTATATTGAGACCACAAGTAGGGGCGCCAGAACAGCGCTAGTGCAGGGGGGTAGTAAAAAAGTTGAGAGCAGGATTTTTTTATGGAAAATGTTAGGCACCCGGTATGGACCTGTAGGGATCCGATTTCTCTGATTCTAGGGACCTTATGATAATGTTCTCTGATTCTAGGGAGCCGATTTTCAATTCTAAGGACGCGATTCGGGTACCTAAAACACCTTGAAAAAACCTGGTTGAGGGCAATGGAAACTTAATTTTCTTGGTGCGCGAAGAGCTGCAATAAATTTGTTTCAATTCGATCTTGATTAATCATGGAATTACCTGTTGTAGTGTTATGATAAAGGCACCTCTCTCCCAGTGCCGGATTAAGGTAGCGCGGGGCCTGTAGCATTTCAAGAGCGCGGAGCCCAAGTTTAAAAATCATCTCAACACCCATTTAATCGTAAAGCGTATGGGCAAGGCATCCGTGTTTCTAGCTTTACTCCCTGCATTCTCTATCCATTTCGCATCGTGACATGACAGTCTGAGTGTATTGTGCTGACCGCCAGTGTTACCAGATGGTTGTGACCTAAATCTGCTAAATGGTGTCACAAAAGATTGCTAGCTTCTGCTAAAGGTCTTGTCACAAATTTTCAGCTAAAAGCAGTGAAATTCTGTTAAAAAATCTGTCATTTTTAACATGATTTAAAAGAAACCTGTAAAGTTATACAATGTACTAATTTTTCGTCTTGCACTCGCTCTCAGTAAGCATGGGCTGAAAATGCCGGTCTTGGCCGTTTTTTTCGGCCCACAATTTTCTGTCAGTAAACATTTTGACTTTTTGAGCAACGTAACTGCAGATCTCGTTTTTTGTATGACACACACAGTTTATGTCGATAGCTTTCAAATGGTTGCATGTTTTTATACAGTAGTAGAACAATGCTCAGCGATAAACAATCTGAGCATAGCTTCAGCGTTACAAGTTTCTAAGTCTGGTGTTTGTAACTTAAAACTTCGTGTTACATTTGGGAGCATGTAAAATGTTCTTCAGCCTTATCTGAGTGCTTTTTCTATCACTTATGCCTTTTGAGCTCACAATATTTCGCTAGGATTGTATTTATTGCAAACTTCGCAAAAGGTTTTTGTTGAATAGGCAGTAGGCACTGAGCCAAGTTTTAAGTTCTGAATTTTTGCAACCACATATGTCGAAACTTTTGGCAGCTTCGATTTACCAGGAAGTTATTTTTGCCAGATATTACTACTTACTAGCGTTAACTGAACCACTTGGAAATATCGCGTCGTGGGATAAAACATATTCTACCAATGTTGTTTTTGAACCTAACGCGCTCACTAAGCGCACAAGCAAATCATTTAGGCTTCACCAAGCCATCCAATTACTTGTTACTGTATTATGATACAATAATCTGCTTGAAGCAGCTTTTTGCATCACAATAAAAATTCCAAATAATTGCAGGCAGCTCGTTGTGCTTTGTCTTGGTGCAGGGGCGTGACGAAGGGGACAAACGGAGCACAATTCCCCGGGCGCTGAATCACCATGGGGGCGCCGAAGAGTCCCAACAATGTCACAAGTACTTTCTTCAATACGTGCATTTGCTTTCGAAAGACCTCAGGTTCGAACATGGGGGCGCCAAACTTGCTTCTTGCCCCGGGCGTCATCTAACCTCGTTACGCCCCTGACCTGGTGTTACCAGTGATTACTATTTTATAGGAATCGTTTTTCTATTTTATAGCAATCATTGGTGTTACTATTTTTTATAGTAATCCCCGTCGCCATCTAACTAACCTCGCTACGCCCCTGTCCTGGTGTTACCAGTGATTACTATTTTATAGTAATCACTGGTGTTACCCAATTAAAAGCATTTAAAAGCATCATGAAGAAGATAAGTATATTTTTTGATGAAGAAGGTGTAAAGTTTTCATTTGAAAAACTGTTGGAACAGGTTTTGGTCGGGAATTTGTTACCTGCTAAACCTGCCAAACGGTTGGTAAAATCCTGCTAGAAAATAGCTAACTGCTATATTGAAAATTTTACAGCTATCAGTGACACAATCCTGCTAGATTTAGCAGCAAAACAGCTAAAATGGCAACACTGCTGACCGCAACCTTATGCCTTTTGTTACGTAACTATAGAAAAAGAATCAAACAAGAATTTCTGGACACAGACAGCGTTCAATTGAAAATCTTCGCTTACGTTACTACTTATAGNAAAATTAGCAAGATACTGACTTCTTACACAGACAACATTCTGAAAAAATAAATAAGTGAATAAGATTTGTTGCAGAACACCGCGGGACCCCAAAAGCGCGGGGCCCGTAACAATTGCTACATATACTACTATTGTTAATCCGACGCTGCTCTCTCCCCGTTGCACCCCTTTTGAAAGAGCAGGAAGAGCAATGTCCCCATCATGCCCTTGCTTTCCGGCGTCCCTAAGCACAAGATCAAGATAATTTTAGTATTGTCATTGAATTAATAAAGTTGATTTCAAACTGTTTAACACAAATGGGTCAGATTTGAAGCATTTGTTTACAATAGTGTTTAATATATGGTTGTGCAGTGGTTCTTAACCTTTTTTCTACCACGCCTCCTTTAAGCAATTGCCGTTTGTTTCAAGCCCCCCTGACGGTAAATACGCTGTGAAAGCAAATGTATTTATTGCTAAATTTAATGATCACACTTTCCATGTTGTAGGGCGCCCAAGGGCTCACTCCCCTTGGTGGGGCGCTCCTCTCGGTTAAGAACCACTGGTTGTAAGTTTTACTAAGATAAAGAAAGACAAGTTGTAAGTACCGCGCAATTCTAAGTTCATGCCAGAGACTGCTATATTAGGGTCAAAACTTGCTTTATTGGCCAAACCAGAGTTTTTCAGCAAAAATGTGCTGCCTTCGAAACACTTTGAGTCTCCTATGGTTATTATAAATTAACATAGTTTAACATTTTGTATTTTTGGTCATAACGTTTTCAAAAAACAGCAATTTTGTTTTTTTTTAAAGATTTTTAGCCTTTTTTTAATCCGTAAACAATGGATTATGTGAATTGTTGTTTGAAGATTTGAACCAACAGAACGAACAAGTGTTTTTAATTTGGTTTCTCACTCTTTTCACTTCCGTGCTGTTTACTGCAGCATTATTGGCCATGACAGTATTTTCATTTCTTTGCAGGAGCACTGCAGCAGAAATAATTAATTAAATGTTAGGTTGATTGCTCTCAAATACTTGGTGAGTGTCGTCGTTTTCAGATCCTGAGAAAAGTCTGAAGATTGTTAGTATGAAATTTTCCATGCTTCAGCATGATCTATTTTACCAAACTTGCAAATGATGTAAAGGTTTTTGGGCAGTAAAATAAATATCTAAATCATTTCAAGCAAAACTGCAAATTTTGACCCAAATTTTTAAGAGTTTTTTCAGATCTAGTGAATATTTTTTTGAGAATCTAGTGATTTTTTGCAGAGAAGCCTGTGGCAGCACTGCTCCAATGCTACCGTCGTACTTGGTGAGAAATAATTCAATCTAGCAGCCCTTCTAAATGGATAAGACTGCGCTTAGCGCACAGCTGGTCACAACTCGACTGAAATGTGGTTTTTATCACCTCAAATCTGTTGACTGCGGAAGATCAGATGTGTGGAAAAGTTTTGATTTGGTTGCCAATGAAAAGAATGAGTAGCTTGATTTTGCTGCTTGTTAGACTTGTCTTCAGGCGTAATGAGTTTTTAGTGGTTTTCAGACAGGTGCGGGTTTGGGACAGAAAAAGTGCGGGGCGGGCGCGGGTTGTGATGGTGTGCGGGGCAGGAGCGGATAAGATTTCTCAAACGCTTGAGGGTGCGGGACGGGAGCGGACAAAAAAGTTTAATCCGCACAGGACTCTCGTTTGAAGGTAGTGGCCCATGGCTGTCAAGCGCGTATTCAACTTTGATGTATAATTTCATTTTCAATTTCATATTAAAAGTAATTTTTAAAATCGTTTTCAATTTCATTTTCAATTTCGATTTCATTTTCATTCCAATTTCATTATGACTTTCAATTTCGTTTGCAATATCATTTCAATTTCGTTTTCAATTTCATTTTCAATTTCGATTTCAATTTCATTTTCACAGTCGTTTTCAAAGTCATTTCAGTTTCGTTTTCAATTTCATTTTCAATATCGATTTCATTTTCATTTCAATTTCGTTTTCCATTTTTTTTCAATTTCGTTTTTAATTTGATTTTCACTTTCGTTTTCACTTTCGTTTTCAATTTCGTTTTCAGTTTCGTTTCAATTTCATTTCAATTTCATTTTGAAAGTGAAACACAAATTCAAACGAAACGTGAAGTGGTTGCACTGGGTCAGCCGTGTGGTCCAGCGCACTCACGTCGTTTTGCAATTCACTTCAGAGTGAAAATCCACTTGCAGCCCAGCGCTATCATCATAGAAATCATATATGTATATATAGAAAAACGTACATTTTTGTGGTGAACCATATTCTTGCAATGGATTTTTTTTGTTATTAGCCAAATATTTCATAATGTGACGCTTGTGTATTTTTAGGCGATTAAATCATAAAATAATCGTAAAACGTGGAATCGTTTAAATATCCGTGCTTTTTGTACGTTTGGGGAATTCCCCGCCATGCGAATGCAGTGGCTCCTAGTGGTTACAGTTACATGGGGTTTTGCCATGCTGCTTTTACGATCTAGCCTAGTAGGGTGTAATTGACCAAATTTTTTATCTTTATTCTAATCGTTCATTGTCTTGTTTCAATAAATTCCCAAAAACAAGCTCCCATGTCCTTCAGTGGCAATATTAATAACTTTAGCATTTGCCAACAGATATACCTACTACACTAGCCTAGCTGTTCCTTCTTCCTGTTGACAATGAAAAAGTAGGTAAAGTTGGAAATCTCATGTAAAAATCGTGAAAAGTCAACTGTATAGAGCAATGGTTCCCAACCACTAGGCCGTAACCAGGACTGTGGACTGGAACTAAAATTTTAGGTGCCTGATCTAGTCCCCCAAAGATGTAGATGTAAAGATTTTGGGATTGGGCGCTCAAACCTCCAATATTTCTTGGGCTCTGTTTCCACAGCCCTGGTCGCGACCTCAAAGTGGGTCACGGAGGAATGGCGTTGGAGTCGCAAACAGCAACATCAGTTGTTTCGTGAACGCTCATTTTTTTGGAAATGTTAATAGTTTTGCGATCAATTTGTACTTCCAAAATTATCTGACTTTTTAGCCAGTGCGTATTTTGCCAGTGACGGCAAAGCACTGCTGCAACAGAATTGCAATTAGCTCAACCTGACTGGTTGAATTTTTCTGTGACAAAGACAATATACTTTATCAGCATATCATCCTTGTCACATTACCTGCTAACCTAAACCAGAACCCTAATTCTAAACTTTAACACAAAATGTAAAACCATGTATGGTTTTGGAAACTATTTGAAGCAAGAACATAAAAAGCACCTCCCATCAAAAAGTTTTCATCTCTACTAGCAAAACCAAAGCAACAATGCTGAGAGCTGAACTGGCAATCACTTGCACTACAGGATGACACTTACCACTTGACCAGGTTCACTGCACTGCTAGTGTCACAAACTGATCATTATTTGTGGACAAAGCTGGACACGTTTCGAATGGTAAAATAGCCCCAGCAGAGCATTTGCTGCTGGCAGCAAAATGGATTATTTTTATACTGAATATTATACCTATATTTATACTAAGTTTCACATTTGTGTTACCACAACAAATTACGTCAAATAAACAATTTCCTTTATGAAAGTTTTACTTCCACAAATATTGAATTTGCATTAAGAGCATCGCATGGGCACGTTCTATTTGGCCAAAGCAGTATGTGCTACTTGATACAGAATTATTTATGAGCCACTTATCCAATGCCAACTTAGCAACAAACATAGCTTCCAATTTTGCAGCTTGCAACATTTTGATGACCATGTTCGAACTAACATATTTTTGTTAAAAATATGGGCTGCTACTTCTCAATGTGTTCATTCAAAAATTTTCAATAAAGTTCTAGGCTCTATGGGGAAAAAATCAATGTAGATAGTTTTTCACATGTTGATTTTGAACCCTAGTGAATCACTATTATAAGGGAAGATGTATTTCATTTGTTTTAAATCATTATTATATTTCATCTATTTCATTAACTGTCATAGGAATAAATTCATTGACTTAATCACCTGCTTCAGTATACTGCAAAAAACAGCATTTGTAATAGTATATTCAACCAGGAAACACATCGCAAAAAATTGGAAAAATAAATTTTAATTGAGGAAATTTGGGTCAGTCACAAAAGTGTTAAAAACATGTTTGAAAAATGAAAATTATTTGTGAAGTACAAATGATAAAAAAGCAACATAGAATCATAGAGTACAATTTCATTCATGAAGTATATGCGCAGGAAATAATAACAAACAAAAAATAAGAAATACATGTCAAATAGACAACAACAACTTACATTATGCAAAATAAAAAAACAAAAAATTTTAAGCATGGTATTCCTCATGAAGTGAATGTTGGCCAAATCCAAATGCATAAGTATGCGCATGTTTTTCATGCAATCTGGTTTTAAGGCATTTTGAGGCAACATATTCCTGAATATTATTAAACTCTAAGAAAAATTATGGTTGCTAGAAGGGGAGAGTCCTACAGATTGAGAATGGATAGATATCATTGGAATAAAATACTTGACAAAATGGTTTGGAAGCACTTTGTTCCAATAACAGTGCAACAATTTACTTGCTGATGGAGTACAAACTTTGGGAAAACATAAGGTTTTCAAGTGCTGGAAAAATTCACTGAATACTTTACTCAAATCAGCTTAATTCGTTATTATTTCACAAGACTACAACCTGCTTTTACCTAGGGCTAAATCTTCTTCAGGAAAATGTTCCCTCACATTTGTTGGCACAAAAATGTGCTCTACAATACTAGACTGCATTAAGTCTTCTGCCAACTGTACCTTTAAATCAGTGGTTCCCAAACTGGGGTAAATTATCCCCCAGGGGTAATATGCGATTCTTCGGGGGTTATGCGGAACCAAAACCACAATTTTGTTCTGTATTATGAGCGATCACTGTGAAATATTGTGGGTAATAAGACCTAATCGCTACCTCGATTTGGGTAACGGATCGAAAAAGTTTGGGAACCACTGCTTTAAATGGAAACTTAACAAACACTTCCTACATGAAAAAGATACATAACTATGTACTTTATCAACAGCTCACAATTATCAATAAGTACATTCTCAGAATTTAAGTAATTTGAAGATTGTAATTTTGTTCATTTTCTATGTATGTTTAATTTAGCTGAAACATCTCCAAAATTATTTTGTTATCGGGCCATATAAGGTAGTACACAACAATTCGAGGGCTGGAGTTCTTATGTAATGTGATTATTTCAGGATGTGTTACCTGTTGCCAAATCAACAAATTTTTTGTAAATATGTCAGTTTTTCATTATTGACAAATTGACTCCATGCACTGGATACAATGGCTTTGCGGGCCGAATTTGGCCCATGGGTTGTGTTTTTGTTTTTGCATTTCCCATCTCATTTTGGCATGAAATAAAACTGCATACTGTAGTTTGTTTTTGTGTTTGTCATTTTTTAACCTCATCAAAATTATCCATTTTTTTGAGCTTTTTTGACTACACCAAAAACATCCTCATTTACATTTGATCCCCTCATTGGTGTACATAGTTATGCTCTCTTCATCTGTAATTTACCTCACCTTGTCATATGTTTGTTTGTTTCTTTATTACTAACTATGCTTATTTTCTTTCCATCTGCTGTTTTTCAATGCTTTTCAAAAAGTGATAAATGGGGTTGGTTTACTAGATGGCCACCACTGTCTTTCAATAAAAGGTGAAATTTTCACCAATCATATCTGATACAATGACAACATCTGTTGAAAATGATTAGCTATTTTGCCACAGTTCTGTCACCACAGGGGGCTTGATGGGCCCAGTCCTGTCACCACGGCAAATGGTAAAGTTACTGATATTAGCTTTGGAGGACATGGGAGCTTGTTTTTGGGAATTTAATGAGACAAGACAATGAAAGATTAGACTTCAAATAAAAAATTTAGTCAATCACACCCTACTGAATCATAAGAAATCGCATGGCAAAACCCCATGTGACTGGCCACTAAACCCCAGCACAGGGTCGCCTGATCTACTTTTTGCCAAGCCAAATGTAGTCCAGAAAACAGAAAAATTCTAAGACAAGGGGCCAAAAGAGGACCAACCATTTCTCCTAATATATCACCAGTTAGAAAGTCATATGAACTCATACTTAGCAATATATTAAATATCAAAAACAATAAAAAAAATGAATACGCATCTCAGACAAATTAACATTGACATGAAGCCCGTCCAAAAAACAAAATTAAGTCCGTCTAAAAAATGCAATTTATTAAGGAAGTGACTATGGATACGCCTGTCCTGACGCAATTCAAACAAAAGGGTCAGTTTGTCATTCAAATGGCATGGATCTTGTGGCTTAACGGGTATGCGTTACGGCTATTGTGCCAATGGTTTTCGCTTCGACTCTCACCTTGCCGACTTTCGTTTTGTTTTGTTTTTCTTTACTTTTTTTCAGGCTTACAAGATACCTTTAGGGGTTAGTGTTAGATTAGGGTTAAGGTTAGGTTTAGGGTTTAACGCGATCAACCACAAATTCAGCAACTGTGAAGCTCCTTCCCATGGTAGGGGATTCCCCAAACGTACAAAAATCACGGATATTTAAACGATTCCACGTTTTACGATCATTTTATGATTTAATCGCCTAAAATACACAAGTGTCACACTATGGAATATTTGCTTAACAATAGACAGTTTCCATTGCAAAAATTTGGTTCAGCACTAAAATATAACTTTTCTAAGTAGGAAAAAATTATACACATATGATTTCTATGATGATAGTGCTGGGCTGAAAGTGGTTTTTCACGTTGAAGTGCATTGCCAAACGCAGTGAGTGCGCTGGACCACACGGGTGACCCAGTGCAATCACTTCACGTTTCGTTTGAATTTGTGTTTCACTTTCAAAACGAAATTGAAATGAAATTTAAAACGAAAATCAGACGAAACAACTGGGGTTCTTTGGCAAAGCACCAAATACATGCACTGCACTTTTTCGCACACGCACAACAACTTGTTTGTACATTTGTTAATTCAGGTTCCTCGTTTCTACCTAAGAGGGAAGGAGTTCGATGATGCGGAATTTTCGAGCCTTTTAAGAATTCTTCCACGAATTCCAGATGAGCTGAGGTTGTTGGACTGCGGGATCACTCCTCCCATGATGGAAAGACTGAGTCAAAGATTGGACGAAACTGAGCATCACGTAAGTAACATTCAATGTACTACGCACGTTGGGATAAGAAAGAGTTTGAAATAACATCTTCGCAATGAAACATAGCTACACTCAGTCAAGTTTTAAAAAAAGCAACATGGAACAAAACGTGGCAATGATGTAATCGTTAGCGACGCATTAATATCCATTCTGAGCTATCTTACTTTTAATTATCATCCTCATGACGTAATCAACATGAACATTTTTTGAAACAG
>JGI24158J21664_10003986_pt1 | contig 18819 bp, 13 predicted proteins | sample Ectturendosymbi3_FD_21664 | JGI IMG/M metagenome (IMG submission 21664)
TAATGGTTGGTTTACTGCATGCGATGGCTTTTATGGTGCTTCTGCTTATTGGCTGAGTCATATGAAACAATAAACCATTACCATTACCATTACCATCTATTTCCAGGGTTAGGAAAACCAATTTTTCCAGTGGCAGAAAAACTGTGAGATTTTATTTTCCCTCTCGATAAAGAAAACAACCTCTTTTTGCTAAAAATGTGACAGGAAAATGCGAAATTTTAAAATCCAGTGGTCTTGGCACTCCTGTCCCCTGGGAGTATCAGGCATTGTTATAGTTTACCTTGAAACAAAAACTGAGCTAACAGCGCTGAGTTTTCAATGTATATCGCGAAACAGTACACGGCATTCGGTTCTACTAACCACTCATACAGTTATACAATGATATGAGATTTGCCTAAGGTAACGAAATGACAGCTTCTAGGAGGTCTATAAAGTCTGAACCCAAATCTCAGTTTGTTTGCTGCTTGCTTGAACTTACAACAGAAAGACAAAACATTAACAAATAATTCAAATCTTTAGGTTTATAATGTTTATATTTGTGTTAGCTGAAAGAATGAGAAAAATGTTTATAGACAGTTAAAGTAAAATCAAAACTAAATGGCTTGGATTTATGCACGTAATTTAAATTTTTGAACATTGGACTGTCTGCGTCTTGCTTTCACTGAACAGTGTCACAACCTTTTGAAACATGAACTAGTGCAGTGTTTCTCAATCTTTTCCATCACGCCGAACACCAATTCATATATTTATAATTTGAAGACGCCTAATACTGTGAAGAAGCGGTTCTTAAACACCTGTGGCCCACGAACCGTTGATTCATCCTGAAAAAGTTAACCCTGCTCAGATAACGTCTTTTTTGCAACGCAGTTGGTAATCGTAGGCGCATAAGGCCAAGTCGCATTCTCGCCTTACCAAGGCTTACTAGGGCGTTTCCAGGTCATAAGCGGGTTTTGAAACAATTCAGAAAGTCGTCTCAAGCTTATCTGATCTTAAAAAAGTAACTTGTTCAATGTCGAAACAATTTTAATAATGAAAAACAGACTACTTGTGTAGTGAAATGTCATTCCCGCGCACTAGCAACAGCCCAGATTTAATATCGTATATATACCGCATAGCCTCTGTAACACTTGAAACGCTTTACTGCCTATGTGTTTACATGGTTGCGCAACTGCATGCGCACTGAAACAAATGTTTGCTTAGTGTACATTTTTCTGAGGAAACACTGCCCAAATGGGTCGTGAACCACTTTAGGAGGGGTCGCGAGTAGATTTTTTATGCACACAGCTGTATTGCATTTAGTTTGATGGAGTTTTGAATGGGGGGAGTTGCTTATAGTGAGTTGCTATAATGGATCGCGGTCTCGCGGTACAAAAAAGGTCGAAAACCACTGCTCTGTGCAAATCTGTTGCTTCAAAAAAAAACATTTAAGCTGATATGAATTATGTTAAAAAATGCTTAAATGCCTTATTGCAGAGAGGAGCTCCGGCTCTAACGGATGAACCCAAGTGAAGCGCGAGCGAACGAAGTCGAGAGAACGCTTGCTGCAAACGATAGTTTTTGATTCAGGTCACCTGCAACATGAATGCGAAAGACCAGACATGGAAGGAATAATCTTAAATAGTAACAACGCTCAATGCATAGACTCCAAGTTAACAACCATAATCAGTGAAGTGTGTGGTGGCACAAATATACAAAGCAATTAAACTTGCATTCTACAATATTATAAATCGTAATCAAAGTCTCTGGCTAAGCCCGAGACACCACTGATTCAGTTACTTTGTACAACTAAGAACTTTATGCCGAGTAAAATACCTTGCCGACAGCTCTTTCCGCTATTGCGAATCGTGAAGGGAGTACGCTTTGAGTGGAATGCCTTGACCTTTGGTAACCTATAATGATGGAGGGGGTGCGCTTTGAATCAAATGGCTAGACTTCCGAAAGTCGAGCAATGTGCCTGCAGTGCTGAAAGTCGATTCGCGCTCAGCGCAAGTTTTTAAAAATTGCAAAAATTGATAGTGTTGCTGCGAAACATTTCCTACGAGCATGTCATATTTCCCGAGAATGACATTCCCAAATTCCCCAGTTTTTCCTGGCCTGATTCGTTGATTAACGTATGTTCAAAGAAAACCTGCCATTGATTTAAGTACTTTGCATTAATGTAAGATTTCTGCAAGATTTCATAGTCTGACCACAATGAGACTGAATCGGCCCGACCGAATCGGCTCAGACCAAATCGGCTCAGAACGAATTGGCCAGACCGAAACGGCCAGCCCGAAAAGTCCTGTTCCGATGGCATTTATGTTGCCCTTTGCACGATTTGCAGAAAGCAATATGTTGGTCAGGCGTTTAAGGAAATTATCCACTCGCTGGAATACCCATCGCAACATTTGGAATTCTTTTGACGCTACTGCTGATAATGATAAAGCATCACTTTTGAAGCATTCTTACAAATATCAAGATTTCACAGATAAACACCCATTTCTCAATGTTTCAAAGTGACCTTTGTAGAACAACCCAAAGCTACTTATCTCGAAGAGTGTGAGGAAAATGGTTTCACAAAATCGACGCAGGAATTATTATACGTATTAAAAAATGATCTTGCCCCATACCGTGTAGTTGCGTTTTTGCTCATTGCCGTTCTTCCTGATACGTGATTTCTCGCTCTGCGTTCTGATTTTGGTAATTCCTTGTCTAATTGTTGCAGGAATGTAACTTGCTTCCGGATTCCTGGCGCTGATACCATGCTGTACTCCAGTGCTTCTCAACTTTTTTGAGGTGGCGGCCCGCTTTCGCACCTATCAGCAAGTCGCACAAAAAAATGAAGCTACTGAACCGTGGAAAGCGCTCCGTCGTATGTAACACGTGGTCACCGCACTTGCTTTGGGTTTGTGGAACCCACAGTAGCAATCCAGGGTTAAAAATGGGAGCATTCCTTGGATGGAATGCGACAATAATACATTTTTGGCTTTCGTAATTCATAACTTTTTCTAAAAAATTGCAGTTTGTATCAACCAATAACTTTTTTCAAAAAATATTTAAGTTATCTCGGAAGATTTCGCGGCCCACCTGAAGGAGCTTCGCGGCCCACCGGTTGAGAAGTGCTGCTGTACTCAATCGCTGGTGATAGCTTGGTACTTTGCAGTGTGCAGTAAGGTCCACGTTTAGAATACTTTGCGTGATAGCATGCCGATTTGTAATTCTTTAGTTTTTAGTGACTTACTTCATTGTCTTGCATATTTTACGTTTATTACCTTTTATTTTGTGGAACTGACGATGCTCATTTGTGCGAAATTAAATTCCTTTTTTGATGAGGTGTGGCCAGAATTTTGCAGAAGAGTTCCGTGACTCTTCATGTGTAATAAACTACGTCACAGAGTAATGGTAGTCTTCTGCGTACTTGGCTCATTCGTACCAGCCCGAGTTACTGAACAATTCATCGTTCGTTTGAAATTAATCTTGAATGGGAATTATGCGTTGGATTGGAAATCAAATGCAATATTCAGGCAAAGTCATTGCCCCAATGTACATTTAATTTGATATGAATTATATTTTTTAAATACTTAATTGCAGAGGACAGCTCGGGCTCTAACACATGAGCCCGAGTAAACATCGGCGCACTGGTCTAATTCATCATCCATATTGAGTTACCGGTCCCAAGTATATGGACCAACTTAGTAAAATATGCTTACTTTCAAACGCCCTTTGAACCGCGCAGAGTTTGGAATCACATTCCAAGACTTAATATTATTTAAAAACATTTCACGACCATACCTTCAGGACCTTTCCAGGAGAAAAATATGACAACCAGTTCATAGGCGTTTCAGAATATACAAGATGTCCCAGAAGTCGCGCACCCATCTAATAATTTGTTTTTTATGTTTCAGATTTAATTAGATATGGGTGAAAAACTAACAATACAAGAAAGAATTAAATTGGTTTTTGTTATTTGTATTTATTTTCACAAAAATGTGCATGGACCGCGACTTCCAAGACAACCTGCATAGTCATTTAGTGCTTTGAGAGAGACGGTATCCCAAACAAAATAGTGTTATTCACATAAAACAAATATAACCCTGCAATTTTTGTCAGCGAACTTACACGTTTGGGTAGGCTACACCACTGAACCAGCGAAACACAAAACATGATTGACGGTAAAAACGTGAATTTACGTTCGCGGCGAACACGTTCACAAATTCCCCAGAGGTAGATTTTCGCCTGCCCGTACCAAATGTTTCGGTAAGATTTACCACCTGACATCTTTTGAAAATGGTGATGAGGTTGATTAGATGTTAAGTTGGTTAGCGTGCGATTGCAACAGATAAATGCGAAATACTTTTATTGAAAACCTCCAGGTTGTAACGTCGAGTGTGGTCTTGGCCGTAGCAGACTCAAACGAAATAATTTCGTGGCTTAGTAAGTAATCAGCTGCATCACCTAGAGCAGCGAAATTTGAATAACCGTTTATTAATTGAATCAAACATTTAGGAGGAGCTTGATGAAGGTAAGGTCACTGCGCGTGAGCAAAAGATCAAACGCTTCATGAGGCAACTGTTTTTCCTTCACCTTCTTCCTCTTCCACCAAATCGAATAGATCAGAGAGTTGGTTATTGTCTGGAAAAAAGAATCATGTCGAGAGACAAATTGGCAAAGTGCATGGTTTGCAAAAAGTAATTCATGCAAAAAAAAAAACAAATTTCAGAAAAATGTAAGGGTAAGAATATTAAATAATCGATCTTTCTTTGTACAGTATGTTTTGGTGTGTATGAACAGTGGAATATTTATAAGTTTCAGAAAATCAAATTTCATTTTTGCAATGAAGTGTAGATATATATGCGAAGGGTTATTTAAAAAGATTGACACTTCACTAATATGGAGACTTTGCAAATTAAGTTTGGGTAGTGATATATTGCTGTTTATATCTGTTGGTCCGTTAGCGGGTGGGTATTTCTACTAAAATGAAATCGAAGTATTTAAACTCAATATGTTGAAAGGTAGGACGCAAATTGTTTAAAGTAAATTGTTTGAAGCTTCGCTGAAACCTTTATATAAGCCTGCAAATTGCAATTCCTTAATCTCATGTCCCCCCTACCGCGATTCAGATCTTGTTATCTAACTCAGGGTGGTCCAAGACTGCGAGCATGAAGGGCAACATTACAGTTTGAGGAAAAATTTGCGGGCCGCAAAGAGAGGAACTGCACTGCAATTAGAAGACTTGTTTACTGTTCTAATAGATCTCTTTAAATAAAACTCTTTCGGAACGGATATTACTGCAACCTCACAAGACACTGTGGTTTGCATTGTTATTGGCGAGAAAATACCTTTCTTCCCAGATAGAATTAAACCTTCTGTTTTCCTATGATATTCCTCTTTTGACATTCATTTTTGTTAAATTGCTAAACTTCACTAAATATTACTTCATTACTTCCACAATGTACATCTTCTAATCTAACTCGGAAAATTATTACAGAGTCTGGGCTTGCAAAAAACATAAAAAAATAAATGCATGCTTTTTGGTCACAGAATACTGCAGCGTTAGCCTAGCCTAGAGGTTAGCTATTGTGAGTTGCAACGTCATGAACTGTGAAAAGATATTGTTGCCCCTTAATAGTTACATATTGACCTGCACTTTAATGATGTGTGACTTGCAAAGGCTGTGTGGCTACAATGGATTTATGGCTTTGTGTAAGGTATGGCACAAAGAAAGCGTTTGCGGGCCGCATGCGGCCCGCGTGCCGGTGTTTGGACCACGCGGATCTAGCCATTCTTTTTACTTACAATGATGTAAAGCGACGATCAATCTTTCAAAAACAACCACAGTTCTTGTTAATCGAAGTCTTTATGCAGTGTCTAAAGCCTGTGCAAATCTGTAATTGTTTTTAGGAAGCAGCGGAAAAGCTTGGCGCTTCTGTTCGTCATAGTTGCTGTTGGTTATCAATCAAGCTTTGTCCTGTAGCACGTTTGGCAGGATGTTTTAAAGCTTTTGGGAAAAGACCAAACTTGCGCCAATCAAAAGTCACGTTTCAAGTAAAAATGTGCAATGTTTATTACACTTTTTGCTGGTTCACACCTCAAAGATAATATGCAATGGCTTTTGTGGCTATCTGAAGGTAATGCAAAATTTATAAATCTTACAGCAAGGTAAGACAACGTGTTGCGCTGTAGCTTGATGTACCCCCAAACTTGTTTGGCTTAAGTCTGTTGTTACTTTGTGAGCTTCAACAAGTTTTGGCTTTCAAATATGTTTTAGGACTTAAGCAAAAACTTATAACAGTTCTTATTCTTTCCAAATTCTACACACCGCCTAAAAAAGATACAATTTAATTTGCCCAAGACGTTTCTTCCAGCAATGAGAAAATCCAGCGATTACAGTTGATGTTCTGCTTCTTCCTGAGTCATCTCAAAACCAAGTTCGTCGCCAACGACCATCATTGCCGCCTGGTATGTGCCAGGATCCTGGACGAAGCAAATCAATTGATACAGACTGTTTTTTAAAACTCTAACCCGAGTTCTTGCATATTAAAATAACGATCATACCACTTCAAGACCCTTCTGCATTAGCATTATCGATGCAAAATCAATCAGAGGTTAATTTCCGTTGATCCTGAAACAATAAAGCAATTTGGATAGGTTTTCGAAGGTTTTTACTGTAGCCTACCAACCAAACTGTTCATGAAACTAAGATGTTGATTGCAAGATGCACCGTTAAAAGCTCAATCGTCGTAAGTCCATGAAAAAATACCCATAAGTTTATGAAACTCTTGGAAGGTCAGCCTTTTAAATTTGACAATACATTGCTCATTGTAACTAGCTGCAATGCGAGTGTGTTTCCTTCTATATTTGTTTTCAAGTTTCAACATTTCGGCAGTAAGGTTTACCTTTCGGTTTTACAGAACTGAAGATGCGTTTAAAAACGCGAAACTGGTTTCCATGTGCAATAAACTGCGGTCGATTTACTTGCGCCATCTTTGCGGCTTACAACTATGGAAATATAGACACGTGCAAGTTTGAATCATCGTAGAAGTATGAAATCAGAAACAAGCTTGGAGATTTCTCAGACGTTTGCTACCAGACTAAAGTTTGCTTCGTTGCTCAAGGGCATATCAGATTTCGTACGTGCTACTGCATTTGTTTGGTAATATACAACCAGTTAACGTCGCTTTCGTCCTTTTTAAAAAAAAAAACAAAACTGAAAACGATGTCCTCTAAGCACATGATTACCTGTTCTCTTACTTTCCTCAAGTCTTGAATGGCATGTTGGTCAAAGACGCCAGTACCTGTTGCCAAGGTGTAGATTTGTCTTGCAACTTTAAATGCCGTTTTTGCGCATTTAATTATATCCCTGACTGATTTAGTTATAAGGCGTGCTACTTTTCCGAATCTTGCTACTTCCTTTGCAACTCTTCTCACCCTCCATCTGGGCAAAAGAAAGTACTGTAACTTCCAGTGTAAACGCATGAAAGCCACATTAATTTTTTCTGGTTTCTGTGAAAAGACTTAAACCTCTTACAACTTGTTCAGAACTGCAGGGGAAACAAGATGAAATAAAACAGTTACAGAGAACACGACTTTTTCGGCATCAGTCACTGACAAACTTACCATTTGTCAAACAAAGAGTGCAAATTAAAAGATCTTTAAACAGAGTTTTTAGACAACCATAGAGTAGATATTGGATTTTTTGGTTTTATAAATGATTTCTTGCCACCAGCTTTGGAGTTGTTACAATTTATGACAACTTTTTCATAAAACATCGATTTTAAACATTTCTGATATTTTTAATGGCACCCGTTTGAATAAGTAATTTTCAAAACCCTCGCCATATTAAGGACCGTTGAATCACTTCAGTTGCTTAGAGGTACTTTTTGGACATAAATCGGCGACCGATTGCCTTATTAGAGCAGCGGTTTTCAACCTGGGTCGCAACCCCAGAGGGGTCGTGAAAAAATTTTGGAGGAGTCGGGACTTTTGCAACAGGCGGTGTTTATTAGTTTCACAGCATGTTGCGTAGAGAACGTATTCAAAATGAGGCGTTTATTATTCTTACAGCACACCTAGCGGGTTTTGCTTTATTTACGATATGGGATGTTTATTAGTTCTTTTCAACGTGCTGTGTTTATTGATGTTTTAACATGAGGGGTATGTTGAATTTGCAGTATGCGTGGTGTGATATTTTTAGAAATTGCGAGGTGTATTATTTTTACAGAATGCGATGTCTATTAGCTTTAAGGTATGCGAGGTTCATTATGGAAATGGTGTGGTGTTTCTTAGTTTTACAACATGTAAGGCGCATTAGCTTTACATCATGCGAAGTATATTAGTTTCACAGCATTCAGGTTTGTGCAGAAACAATAAGAGATGGCCACTTTGGGAAAAAACAGTATGTGCTAAGAAATGCCACTCAAAAGCTATGCTTGCTTCAAACTAGAATTGGAAGTAAACTTTGTTTACTTCCAGTAAGCTTTGCAAACTTCGAACTAAATTGCTTCAGCAGTTTATGGCGACGACACTCCGTTTGACGTTGATCGCTATTTACGACTGAAACTGGGTTAATAATCATTTTTGTTATTTTTATGAACGCCACGCATTTGAATGACTCAATTTCATTTTTGTCCATCAATGTTTAGTTTGAAGTTACTGAACATTTTCGAATACTAACTATGATGATAACGACTGTATGTTACTTTTAAACACTTACAAACTGTGATGGTACAGGCAAGCTTAGCGCTAATGGAACAAGTGAACAACAAGGGTGGAGTTAGAAATCAGTTCAGTGCAGAGGAACGCCTGAGTAAAGATCAGAAAACTGGAAATCAGTTTTGCACCGAGGTATCAGTGGACAAATGGAAATCTACCAGTGCATAGTAGCCTCTGTAATAAGCAGGTACTGCAAACCGTTGCATCGAAAGTGTTGAAATTGAGATCGTCATAATCAGGACAGGTTGACAATATATGGTATAAGCACAATAATGAAAAGCTCACTGAACCGCACTAAACCTTCAAATAAACCACATGCCCTCACGGGCCGCGAGTTGGATATAGCTGGTGGTATGAAACAAGATCATGCTAACAAAAAATATCTTTTTGTAAAAAATTTTCTTGAGGAACTATCTGACAAATTGCTTGATTTTGGATTTTTCAGAAAAACTTTTTACTGTTTGAAAACTGAAGATGAAGTTTGAAAGCTTCTTGTCTTCTTAAGAGTTTAACAATGAAAACGATTGGCGAAGGGTGTTTGTACAAATAGGCGTTTAAACTGCGTGCGTTGAGGCGAAATTAAGTCAACAAACTGGTATTTATGTTTTTTTTTATTGAAAACAGATTCAGCTTATCAGGTTCATACCGTCTTTCTTGACGCCCCACTGTTTTGGAACCACTACTCCATAAAAAATTCACGTCAGCTATCGAGTACGTGAAGGCGTTTGCTTCATGATGTCACGGCATTGACAGACGTGTTCACACTAGAACCGACAAAACTTCGTCACTCGCATAACCATCAGCAGCGTTTTGAGCGCAACTATCACAGTGACATGGATGCGATATTAGATGAGCGGATTAGTAATTTTCATGAGCATGCTTGCATTCAACAGTACAGCATCAATCCAAGCAACAAAAGTCGCTAAGTTAAACATTGAAATATGCAACAAAAGCTAAAAACGTTGTGAAAATGCAATAAATAGCTGACAATAACCTTTTTGTCAGGCCTTTTGTTGTGCTTTTGAGCAGTTTACACATAGAGACTGTTACAGCTACGAATATCCCGCAGAAGATTTTGCAAGATTCGTGGGAAGATTTGGCTGTTTTACATTCTAAACATAGAGCATTTCCACCAAGTCGATCATTTTGACCGTTGTCAATTAAAAAAGTCAATTAAATCAGAATTCCAGTGGTAACTCCCTGTGCGCATTGAAATATCAATGTCGCCTTTTTGTGTCTCTTACATTTTTTGAGATATTTGGGACATAACCGTTTGAAGGATGACGTATTTTGAGAGCAACTATGTTGGAAAATAGCTATTTAAACCTGAAACATACATTGTTGTTTCCAGTGCAAACCGTCCTACAGTCTAAATAGATTTAAAAAAAAACGATCTGAAAAGAATCGGTCAGTGCGTGGTGGATCCTGCAAAGGGTGAGCTAATTACAGTACGTAAATATTGAACACATACCTCTAAAATTAAGCACAAAATCGTGATTTTGCAAACCTGCACTGCACTTTTCCTGTAGAGTTTGCGCTGAAACAGATTTCCAGCTCCTTCTTTCAACAATTGTCTCAATTTTGCATTAGATTTAGATCTAATTATTTCCGTTAGGAATTCAAAGTACAGCGAATGCAACGTTTTCAAACTTGATCTTACTGCACGGGTAGAGGACAGCATTCTTTTCAAGGAACCAGTCGGACAGTTGTGTGTCATCTATCTTCACGGTTTCCGAAACTTTCTGCTATTTTTTCATGTTGTTTAAACTGATAAAACAGGACGTATAGCAGTCCTAAGGTCCTTGCATCGACATTGCTATAGCGAATGTCTACAAATGTTCAGAGGAGTGTTTTGTCACAGCAATACCACGTAAGGTAGACCTACTGTATTTTGCGAAAACCAAAAATCTTAATTTTTCCATCCAAGAAATTGCGTATTTTTCCTTGAGGTTCGATTATTTTTAAAACTTTTAGTGATGTTTTGTTTCGTTTTGTTTCCTGTTTACAACACAAATTTTCCAACTTTTAAAAGACTACTTTAAGTTGCTTACGTTTTATGCAGATGTTACATTGCACTTCATGATTGACAAAATGCTTGTATTATAACCTGGAACCTGTATCAAGTTGAATGGTGTAGCAATGCCAATAGAAACCAACGTTGATCAAGTGGAATTTTTAAGTTTAATACAACAATTCAATCATCTTTTATAACACACATTTAGCGGCTTACCTGCAAATATTCAACTTTCCGTCGTTTGTCTGACGTTTGGCAGACTGCTAATCACAGAGGAGAGCATCTCTCTTTTTATAACTTGAAGAGACGTTTCATCTCTCTTTTTATAACTTGAAGAGACGTTTCATCTCTCTTTTTATAACTTGAAGAGACGTTTCATCTCTCTTTTTATAACTTGAAGAGACGCGCGTAAAGTGCCTCTGAAATGTGGTTACGCATTCGTGAGACGGAAGAAATATGAGAGGAGCTTAGAAATGCGAGGAGCCGCAGTTGCCACGTAATCTATTAACAGAACTTCCTGGAAATAAGTTGGCGGCGTTTTGATAAATGCATACGCTTTGATGTTTGCATAGAAAGTAAGCAAAGCTGACATTATTTCTAATACCTCTTAGAGTGAGACGTTTGACTTGCATTTTTGAAGGTTACTTCATTTCAAAAAAATTCACAAAAGTGTGTGAAGACTTTATGCAATCATTTGTCTAAGGCAGTGGTCGTCAACTTGGGCGAAATACCCCTACCAGGGGGCAAATGTATGCGTTGTAGGGCGATTTTGGGGTTTATGAGATTTGGGTAGCGATTCTAACTTCCAGGGGGGTGAATTCTGCAGGTTGAAACAAACTAAAATTTTGAATTGATTATAAAAAATAATGTTTGTTACTTTGGAATCAAAGCATTTGATGAACTTTCGACTGCATGTTCGTAACAAAGGTTATAATAATATAAAATGCATGTCGGATCGGTCATGTAACAATGGAACTAACAATGCTGTGTGTAACGCTTCACTGCACCAACTATCCAAGACCATTGAAATTGTCACTGGTTGGGTGTCAAGCATTGCGGTTCTCACGAAAATTATGAATGTGCAGGTATTGTGCTGAGTTTAACGTTCAAAAATAGATACAAGAGTAGAGAAATTGTCGCAATGATTAGTTTGTTAGGTTGGTTAACCCATTCATTGTACTGTATGATGAACGTCATAAAAAGCACATCAAGCAATAACATTTGCCAGCCTGTATACATCAGCACGCGGGTTTTTGGACTTTTTTCATATAGTATGCGTTCATTAGTTCTACCGTATTGTATTGATATTGGTTGAAAGCAACCAACACTGATGTAGCCAGGGGCGTAACGAAGGGGGTGAGGTGGGCACAATTCCCTGGGCGCCGAATCAAATCACTGCGGGGAGCTCCGAAAATTCCCAACAATATCGCAAGTACTTTCTTCAGTACCATAGATTTGCTTCCGAAAGACCTCAAGTTCGAACATGGGGGCGCCAAACTTGGTCTTGCCCCGGGCGCCGTCTGACCTCGTTTCGCTCCTGGATGTAGCTATCGGAAAATATCCAATCAGTCGAACTCCGTTTTTCAGGAAAACTGGAGCTTTTACGAAGATATTAAAAATGTCCCAACAATCATAAGATTGTTGCCACTAAGGCATCGCATCGACGTTCGCGCCGATAGCGAATATTAACTGCAAGTTGCCGTCAAGTTTAGCCTAGTGAATTTTTCTCGTGAACTGTCACAAATCCTTCCAACCGCATCGTGCTATCATTAGTAAAATTGCTTTGAAACAAGTCTTCATGGCCTTTGGTGGAGCATTGCCAAACCATTCGTAGGCAAAAAATATGGCAGTTCTTTATCAAGTTTTTTATAACATTTGGTTAGTACCATGAGTGAAACAACGCAGGCCTACTCAAGTCTGTTCGTTTGTAAATATACTGGAAATATGACTGTTACGAGATGATTTACGTAGAAATTAATGACTAGTAAAATTAGTAAGAGGTAGCCGCACAAACTAGGAGTGAAGAACACTCGTCTAAGGTTAATTTCTGATCTCGATTGCCTGTTTTTAGTGCTGGAATTTAATCAGCAAAATTTATCATGAAGTTTAGTCTGCAAGTTTACTTTGGGAGTTTAACCAGCGTTTGCCTCCTTTTCGGTGTGTGGGAATGGATGTCGATTATTTAGGATTTTTACTCCGTGCTATAGTGCGATAGTAGATGCGAGGTCGTGTGATGGCTGATGAAGCGTTCTTATTTGCTAAGAGAAGACATTGTTGCTCATAAATAAACAGAAACCTATGTTTTCGCTTTCATAAGTTGGTTAAAATTGCATGCTACAAAGAAAAACTGGGAAAAATGCTCACAAAAATGCATGTGACTCGTTTTGTGTGAAAGTTTTGATTTTATTTACTACCCACAATTTTAGACTCGTGTGTATATTCATGCTGTCTGTTAGCTGGTTTCCACTTTTTGAAAGCAATATTCAGTTTCGCATTTTGTGCAGATTTTTTTTATAATGCACATAAACTGTTTCAATTTTTCACAAAAATGTTTACAAAATCTCAACGGCAGGCCTTGGGCCCCTGTAAAGGAGAGAGAGGCAACGAAAAAATCATCGACCTAAAAATCACTGCAATATAAGTAAAAACCGTTAAAAGAAATTGTACAGAAACATGTTGCAGCGGAGCTCAAAAATGTTCTGTGTATAACAGGAAGTAACATTAGGAAGATATTTTGGTTTACCACGACTTTGCTATGAGTTCGCCACTCATTTAATTGGAAACAAAAAGCCCAATTGACCATCAATTACCAGCAAAAACCTCTTCGGCAAACAATTTAGCTTCTACACAGCAGTACGGCACTAGTCGTCAAATTACCATTGAACATTACAAGACCGCCTTTATTTACAGCTAAATTGAATGTCTTTGTCGGCTTAGCCGCAGTATACATACATACTCATGTTTCAACGGAAGCACTTTCTAACTGATTTCAACATATCTCATATCAGGATTGCAAGCCAGTTAAGCGCCGTGTGCCTAAGATGAAACCTCATTGCGGGGACATAACCAAATAATTTGAAATTAAGGGAAAACTTGCCGTAACACTATGAGAAAAGTTTTTTTTTATACACTCCGTGAGATTCACACAGCTTTGCTACATAATTGAGCATAGATCCTGAAAATGTCAGTGCACACAAACGTTTTTAGTCTGCAACAATGCAACTACGTTTGAAAAAATAAATTTGTTTTGCAAAAAACTTGATCACTTGGCAGTCTGCCGTTGGTGCCTTTTTTACCTTGCTTTCGTCTTTCATTATTCGTGTGTGGCCTTGAAGGTGTGCTGGTGTAGTGATGCTGTTTGGTTCTGCATTCTTGAATGTGTGGTGTTCCTTCTTTAATAAAATCAACCAAATGTCGCTGATGACTGCGTGCAGCGCAGTTCCAGGTAATTTAACCACTGTGAAATGACTTTTAGAACTTCAATGGAACTTTTAACAGCTACACTAGACATCTTTAATTGATAAACCTTGTTGAAAATTTCATTTCGCTGCATTTTTTGTAGCAGCATCTTTGATACAGATAAGATTTTGTCAATCTTCTTAAAAATGGTTCATGTGACAGTCTAGCACTACTTACTTGCATTTTGAATTTTATGGTATTTTCTGTAACTTGCTTTCGCGGTTGATTGATGTTTTTTGGACTATGTTTTTGCCTTGAGGCTTAAGTAATTTTTCCTTAGAGTTTGTACCCCTTCCCTCATTTGGTAGCACTTTGTTACTGCTTAGTGAATGGGAAGTTATAGCTTTGTTTTTCAAGTTTTTTTTCGTTGACTTAAGTTTGAAAATAACTTACATCGAGAACGTTTGTCCTGGTGCTTCTTTGGCCCGTCCAACGTGTTTTCAAATATCCTTATTTCCTGTTAGAGGTGTTAGTTAACGTTGCAAGATTTTGGTGGTTGCAAAACTTTCTTTGAGAATGAGTGTTACGCAGAATCACGGGCTGTGAACATTTCTGGGTTTTTGAAGTGGAGTATATTGTTACAGCTGAGTAGGAACACAGACGCAGCTGTCAGTGACTTAAAAATTTGAACTAGCATAAGAATAACGCTTTATTCAAGTAACAATGAATAAAGTCATCTGAGATAGAAAACCAAGCGACTTCAACATGAATGCAAGAAGCGCATGGCAAACTGGTTCGACTTCCTTGTTCTTCAATGTAGATGATAGGCCTGAGAGTGGGCATCAATCAAAAATAGCAGACCTAACAGTCCTTTCCTCATTTAACTGATAAATTGGCAGGGACACATCATTCAGAGAACGGCCAGTTGGTACAATACCAATTCAAGAAATTAAAGGTAAGTACATGGTAGTTACATCTGTTGCATGAAAAGAAAGGAATTGTCTGCACCAAGTCTTGAGTCAAGACCTTAACTGATCAACGCTTTGATGACTTTGCTATTGCTAAATAAACTCGTATCTGTAACAACATACTTGTAGTGCAATGAGAAGTCCTTTATTTCATGACTGCATAATTTAAGCACGTTAGGAATCTATTGGGTTGGCATCAATCCTGGCAGATACTTGACAACTGCAGTTAGACAAGATTTGAGAGGGCAATTTTTTCAAATGTTCCTGCAGGTTATTAACTCTTTGAAATTGCTGCAGATTTCAGAAATCGCCCCTTTTGCACAAATAAGTGCGACGTTCTGCGCTCATATTGAGGAAGTCTGGTCTGAAGTAGTTAGTTTCTCCTGGAATGGTAATGTTACAATCTTGAGATTAACATTAAGGTTTTGGTCTGAAAATATTCCCGTAAAAAAACTCATGGAATGAACCCTATGGTTGAAATTTTACTTTTCGAGTTTGCCACTGCAATTCAGGCGCGTGATTCGCTTAGTAGCTTTTCTACTTAACTTCAACAGCTCAAACCACCTGCCTCAGTTCTTCGCTCATGATGGACGGGAAACTGCTGGTTCTACTCGTTGTGCTCGCTTTGACAGTGGTCGGAGATTCCTGGGGGAGGAGACGACGCCGAAGATTGTGCGTGATTCTTGAAAAAATTTTTTCCTAATTTTCTTAATTCAAGCAAATACTCTCATGTTATGCTTACGCGTAAGTATACCGTAGTTCTGCGCAAAAAAAATCCTCTTCTGCTTGTTTTAGGCTTGTCGAAAGGTGGTTTAACTGGTTTAATACTAAACTTAAAACAACGTGAACAGTCAGAAATTGGTTGAAGATATCAGGATGCTAACATAACAAAACTTTCTTAAAATTTCGGTTTACACAAAATTTCAAAATTAAACATCTTATAAATGCCGAGTGACGGTGAACAGAGACAGTACAGTTATTCAAGAAAATTAGGCTTGCGCGCTTTTCAATATTTAGAGGGTGATCAGCAAAGCAGGAAAGAAACTGTTCTTTGCGTTGCTGTGGCTGTGAAGGTAAAATGATGATGATGATGCCCCCCACCAGACGCCACGTTTATTAATATATTAATGATTACAAAATTCACGTATTGTGAAAAACTGGATTGTTTTATGCTCATCCTCAGCAAAATCGCCAGTAGCTTGTGACGAAACAATACTGACTTCCTTTTTTTTTACTTTTACCAATAACGCAGGCGGTCTCGACGAGGTGTGATGTCTGTCAAAAGAAAAGTGCCTGTTGCGAAAAAAGTCAACCAAAGATACAAATGCGTCAAGAAAATATGGAGAACTGCAGAATTTCTTTTTTGGGGAGGTGATGCCAAAATAAAACAAGACAATTTGCTAGATATTAAACGGATGCAACGTGAGGTAGAGTGGGTAGATTTTTGCAGCATTTATCTTTTCACTAGCTGTATTTGGCCCATGGCCACAACCTTATCGCTGCTTCAAGTTTGGTCCTGCGACAATCTGGAACGATATTTTTTAGTATCTTGCGATGGAGCTGACGCAGAACGTGGCATCATTGCGTTCTTTACAGAGTTGTAAACACAGAGAATTTTGGCTTACTGTTAAAGTGCTAGCGACAGTAATTTTGCTCAGTACGAGAGGTGCCGCATAAACAAACATTTGATTCATGTGCTTGGCTGATATGCCAATGTTGCGAAGCTGCCATCTGACGGATTATGACTGAACGCCCGCCTGGAAGGTAATGGCGCACTCGTGCCTTACCGACAATCGGCACAGTTAGACGGCTGTAGGGCCATTGCTAAATTCGACATCCGACCTTATTCGAACGCGGCAAGGGCCGTTTGGTGCGTCTTGTTCGAAACGCGGGGTTCTAAATCATTCACAAACGACCTAGTTCAAGATCGGGTGTCGTAATCACTGGAGCAGTCTTTTCACTGCAATTTGTTGAGAGTAAGCCTCAAGATCTATCGATTTGCAGAATGCAGAGTTCTACAAACGATAGTTTAGTTGCTGTTCTGAACTTCTAACAACACGTTGTGGCCAGCACGGGGGGATAAAACTTGGCGAATTCGAGAATATTGAAATGAATACTATACAGAGGCATTGTCTGCCGTCCAGTGAGAACTATTTCCACTCTTAGGTTTCCCTGTTCCAACGGAACGAAAGTCACTCATTTCCAGTCATTTGTTGTGAAGTTTTATTGTAAAGGAGGTGGTTTTCAGAAAGCTTGAGTGGAATGGCGTGGCTGCGTCTCACGTATTTTGTTCACCACTGGTAGTTTGTCGCAAGTGCTGTATATCCCATAATATGCCAGGTAACCATAGCATCCCAGGCAAGAAAACACGTTGTCGTTCGTCTAGCGAACCATTAAGAGGTTCAAATGCATATTTGTTGCCATTGACATGACTGTTGAAACACCAAAACTTCGAAGTTGCAACTAGTTTTTCCGAAAAACATGCACTGCTTGTCAATAAAATGGTGAGTTTAACTTTTGTTATATCAGCATAGAATGCAAGTGTTTTGACTCAAACTCAAACAAAGTTTTTTTTGGAAACAACTGTTACAAAATTTTATGAAGTTTTAATTCCTTCACCAGATAATGCTCTTGGTCATGAGGCTTGCTACTTCCGAAACTTTTACTTTCTGTTCAATTTTAGCATTACCTCTGCTTGTCTTTGTTGCACAGAAACTCATAAAGAAAGGGAAAGCCAATTCCGCGAAACATCTATGGGAAATTCAGGTGAAATTTTCATAAATCCAAGGCTTTGCATTTTTCGTTGATTCATTGCGAACAGAGCATAAACACTTAAAATATTGATGTTTTTCATTTTAGTACAAATGGTGAAGCATATTATTGAACTCTTGGCTGTTCATATTCGCAACTGACAAAAATTTTCCTATGTCGCCCGCTAGCGGCGGGGGAAATTTTGTAGTGACGTTTCATAGGTCCTATCTTTACGTAATACCTACAGCATGTTTGATTAATTGTCGGAGGTATTTAGTGAATATTTAACTTTGGAAGGACATTTTTGCACCATTTCCATAAAACGATTAAAGTCCGAACACGCAGGTGCACTCGAAGTTATTTTATATTTAATTAGTAATTTCATATTGTTTCAGTTCCACATAAAATTAGTTCTCTATTAAGCAAATCTGTGATAAAAATAACAATTTGTTAAATAAAGATTCGGACATACATTCATGTGATTTCCATGATTTCTACTGTCAGTCAAAATCACTAGAAAAGTTTCTTATCATGTCCGTTCGTAAGATTTCTTCATTCAGACCCTATCCCTGGGTGCAAACTTCACGGGTGAGTGATACGTATTTGGAACCACGAACATATTGCAGTATGTTCGCTGCCCGAGCAACAATCCAGAGCTTGCTTCCTGCAAACCGCTTCATTTAATTTGTCCTCGAAACACCTTTGTATCAAACCATCGGTGGAGATTATAACATTAACTTAATTAAATATCAAAAAAATTCAAATGTGTCAAACTATGTTGATTGTCTTGCCAGCTGTGGCTGTATTTCTCTTATCAATAAACCAACCAGATTCAGCAACAATTCAAAACCATCTTTATTGGATCATATATACACAAACATTTGTGATGAAAAATGAATAATTAATTCTGGAATTACTGTTTTTGATATTTCTGATCATTTACCAATTTTTGTAAACTTCAACCTTCACCATCCAACCCATCAAAATTCTAAACCT
>JGI24158J21664_10003987_pt1 | contig 18813 bp, 16 predicted proteins | sample Ectturendosymbi3_FD_21664 | JGI IMG/M metagenome (IMG submission 21664)
CTAAACGTACCGGACATGATTCTGGTCTTCTTCCAGACACTACTCCAAGCACACCAGCCAGCAACACCTGAATAAACAAAATACAACCTGCATGGTCATTACGACAGGTTGCTGTTACCTGCATCACCTAAAGCAACTTAAATTAAAGAAACACTCAACGGTAGAAAAAAAATGCTGTAAACAAATTTTGCTTCCAGTCCTTGCGATAAATCAGGATAAAAGTGTTTTTCCGGAACCAACTACAAGTAGTGTTTCCACCAATAAAATATGTTTTTGGATTGTATATGAGATATGTATCAACAAAACTTAAGGCTTAACTTCATCGAAAAATTCGTAGAAAATTACTTTTCAATTATTTGGATACAGTTATTTTCAATTTTGCATCAAACAACTTCGCAAACAATTACAGCTACTCACCAGTAATCCACACCAAATCCCAGCACTGGTATAAGTCACAACAACGAAAATACTTGCAACGCCATTTGAGACAATGACATTGGCCGCAATTGCAACTGTGATTGATAGAATTCCAAGTACAATCTCAGCAATCTGAAATGTACTTGATCGTAAATTTTCGAATGCAGTAAAAATTATTTTCAACTGTCAAATCAATGAAGTTGCAAAAGACATGCGCGACATGTTGTGTTGGGATTTAATCTGTTGGGGAAAATTTTTTACATTCGTCGCAAATGTTTGTTTCCAGATATTTTTCACATTTGTCAACAGCGTTTTCGTGGAACCATCCAATCAGCTTTGGTTGATAACGGCTACTCTGTGCAATATTGAGAGTTGAAGTTTTCAAAAAGCCTTATTGGCATGGGTGCTTGTTTAAATGTTGCATCGATTCGGTGAGTAAAGTGCTGTGTTCGGTTATTGTGCTTTGGCCACCACGCGGACTCCAATCATACAATCTTCAGACCATTGCGAGTCAGTACTGAGTAGCACGCACCAACGTGAACAGTTCAGTGTTGTGTTCTTTCATTTAATTACTTTTGTTTGTTTTTTTAGATATGTCGTCTTTTCACTTGAGTAATAGTCAATATAAAGGTTTGAACGTCTGTAACAGTAGTTTCTGTCTGCACTAGAAGCTCGGATTCTTCATCCCTGCTCTGCAATGAATTTGTTCAATTCGTTTTTCAAGAGCAAGCAGTAAGATGCGCAACTTTATTTTTAAGGTTGGTTTTGGTGCCTCGCCCTACTTTCGTAAGGGTTTTCGCAAGGATAGAAAAACAATAATTTATATTAATATAAATGAGGGTGCTCTTGTTTTTCAATCGATGTGATGTTGAAATTGGGTTGAACTGATTAGGATGAATAAAACCTAATGTTCAAGACTGATTTTTACGTAAAGTCTTTTGTAGGTCAAGAAACCTCAATTCAAATAAACAAATATGGTTTTGAGTTGACTGAACTCTTTCGATATCGGTGACGCCTAACTGCTGGATTGCTGAATGTACTGCAAAAAACTGGTAAAAGCAATTGATGCATTTTCACCTAGGATGCGAAGCATCACATCGTTGACATCGTTGACATGATAACGCAAATTTCGTGTTCAAAAGTGGGGATTGGAAGAAAGACTCATTTAAAATCTAACAGGTTTGCGGTGTTTGAATACTCACATTTGGTGAAGAAACAGCCATAAACCTCACGCAGAATTGCGCATGCTTTGCGAATCCGCGAATCCGTTGGTCAATCTTGTTTTCACCCCTGAATAATACCTCACCTCACACTAAATGCATTTTGATCCTGTTGCTGCTGGTATTCACCGTGCATTGGTTCAAAAACACACATAATCAAAAACTGAAGGGTTTGTTTGTGAATGCCAGAAAGTTTGCACAAAAGCAACATCTTCAAGACATTGCTTTTTTCATAAAGATGATTGTTTTGGAACACTTAGGTACTTGTTTCACCGTGTTTTAATCTTGGTTGTCATAATGCCGGATTATCTGGTTGCAATGGTTTTGGAAGAAGCACACATCAAACGGCAATCACTAAGCACTTTGAAAAATTACAACGCAAGAACATTTTTTAGTTTCTTTTCTGATCTTTCAAATGCAGTGGATCACCAAGGACAAATTGATTCAGTTACTGAAAAGGAAATATGTTAGTTTAAAAATTAATACAAACAGATTTGAAAAGTGTTTGGTTGGTATTGAACTGACATTTGTGGTTTGACTGACACTTGTGCCGCAAGGAACGAGAACTTCAAGCAATGAATATGGCACTTTAACGTTCACCTTTTACGCTCGAACAAATCACAACCGATACTGCCAGGGAGCTATTGGAACCCTATAAAGATGCAGAAAGACTTCTGGTTTCGATTTAAAAAATCGGGCATTTAGGATTTTGAAATATTTGTGGGACAGCGTGAGTTCACGTTGTGGACTTGTGGCAGTAACAATGTCGAAACTTGAGAAATATTTGACCAAGGGAATTTAAGCGCTTTTAAAGATTTCCAATGCACAAAAACGCATATTTGGAACCTTTGAATGGCACTCTACCATTAGCGCTTGAAAAGTTATGGCCAAAAATCGGCATTTACCAAACTTTCAAAATATTTAAAAGCTTAACTCTAAAAACTTTTCGCCCATTCAAATCAAACAAATACTTTAATTACTTTACAATATATAATTTCATAAGTATAGTTTCTTACAGACTATTAAAGAATATATTTCCGAGTTAGTGCAAAACTGCAGTACTATTAATCGAAAGTTTCTCACCCCCAAGTTCCTGTACATCTTAACATACTTGGCTCCAGGATGTGGGGTTGATCCGTCAGGCACAGCAGCATTAGCAATGTTTGTAACCACAACGTCAGTCATTTCCCCCTCAAACTGAAAAAACGTTTTGTTTGTTTTTTTCTACTTCATTTGTATAGCGTTCATCCTAAAGGTCTCTTTTAAAATTACAGTTTATTTGAGTTTATTCAGCTATAATTGGGAATTTCCAACACGAAAAGCAGTCATAGCAATTGCAAAAACGCACCGAAAAAAAGAAGGGTTATAGAGTCGTTATCCCTTTATTGGTTGATAAACTCTATTGCAAGCCAGGCGTAGATAGAAGTGTTTCATATACGTGGGAAAGAGCTACCAGATGATCAACGCAGTTGCGCACCAAAATGTGAAACAATAAACTCAGAACCAAGCACTTAGATTTGAAACTTGAGGAATACAAGGAGTGTGAAAGTTGTGAACCATTTCATATGGGTAATGCGCACTTGTAAAAGTCCCCTAGGGTAGCTACCGACACACATAGGCTTTTAAGGGTTCATCGTTCTTCTTTCGGAACAATGGACATTGAGTTTCGGGAATTTTATCTAATAACCATTTTAAGGTGGAAATGTGACGAAAGGTCTGAAACGCACTCCGATGTTGTGTCTGCGTAGACAACATTTATACATTGCAAAAGACTTTTGTGCATCATTTTCATATTCACTTGATATATCGAATATCATTTACATACGAGCAACGAAAACGACATGAATTATGTCCATTTGATGTAAAAAATACTACAATAAAATTTGGGAACTATAACGCTCTTGAATGATCATTATCTTATATATAACGGCATATTTTAATTTCTTGTAGGTTTGTGTTGCTGAACACACAAGAGGAATCCACTGGTTAAATTTGATAGTGGAAATTTTAAATTCACGTTTGCATATCAGGTGACGTTGGAAATAATTTCTGAAACGTTTGAATCAAATATCTGTACGCAAAACGCAAGTACATTTCCAGAGTTCTACATCAGCTTCATTTTAACGACAATATGAAACTGGCTTTGCAGCTTATTCACACATTAAATATGTGGTGGATTGTTCAACATGCGAAGAAAAATTACCTCTGTTCTTTTTTGATGTATTTAGATGAACCTAATTGCCGACGTGTTTCAAACAAATTTCACGACATTAAGCAGATCACTTTTGATAAATTATTCAAAGGTCCCATAATTGGGGAATGTAGTATAACACATCTGAAATGCTATTGAGATTAGTACAAGTACATAAATGTGTCTGCAATGAACTTTTCAGTTTCAATTCACAGGCACATTGTGTTGAACGACACATCTGATATGATTCGCAATACCTACATTAATGCAATCATAAACACATGGAACATACCACAACGTCTCCAGAATGCGATGCACAGCACTTTGCTGCACAGCAATAAGCGAAGTGGATGATAACAAGGACCAGTTGAATGAACGCAATGATGGAGAGAGCAACATGGATCCAAAGCAGTGCGATCTGAAAATCAACATGAAAATATTCTTGCGTACGCTCTGAATTTAGAAAATGGTTGGAAAAGCTTTGAAACTCTTTTGTAAATTAGAATTTATGTGTTTGAAAGGGTATTTTCTGTAACAACTGCCTTAAGTAAAATTCAATACGTTTAGATGAACATATACAAATCTTGCAAATCACCTGAAAGCTCGTCGGGTTGGAAATATATATCACCACGGCTGTAACTTCAATTACAACCATAGCCTCGGCAGCAATCGCAGCAAATATTGTCAGGATCAGTGATGAAATAATCTGAATTGACAAATTCGAAATATTGCTTTATTTCATCATGAAATACATGTTAATATCACAAATTCGCAACATGATAATCACAAAAAATAAAATTTTCCCCAAAAGAAGTTCTTCTAACACATTCATTTTTCAAAAAAGATAAAAATACATAAAGATGAACACAAAAAGGACTGTTTTTATACAAGATTGTTGCTAATAGAAACAAATGTTGATTTTTCATTGAAATATAAAAAAGTCAATGTTTCGGTCATGACAGGAAAACTTGACTGGTGAATATACCGTAAAAGATTCTTTCATTTCGATTGATTTGGTCTATTTACAAACGTTTACGTAGGAAGTAAACAAGAATACTGAAAAAGCTGATTGAACGTGGCTCTTCTTTCCTGGATTTTTCTGAAGTAGGCAATTTTGTTTGCATTTTAATCATGTATCCTAAAGTGTTTTCAAATATTTTGCAACGATTGATTGCAAAGTTTTACAACTGCTCTCAATGAAGAATAACAGCTTTGGTAAAATATCTTTGTTGGCGAATGCTTTGTGATTTGAAACTGTTAGCAATCAGACGAAAATGCCGGCATTCAAGCCCGTTTTGGAAGTCATCGCAGTACTACATTATAATAAGCATGATGACGTCATTCACGCGCATGTCTCAAAATCTTGTGCTTCATCAAAGTATATGTATTTGCGTCATCAAGCGTAAACTCTCTACTACCGCCATGTATGTATCTTCGTCTTCCTTCATGTATTTGCGTATTCCATGTTACTGCGATGCATGCTTAAACTCAAGCGCCTTGCGTGTGGGAGTGAAGACGTTACTCATTACAAAAGTTCCAGGCCGGCGCGAGCCCTTACGCGTTTTACAAGATGGAAAGTTTTATCAAATTACCAATACGTTTTCAAATCTGAGTGATTAGTCCTGAGTTTGTTGTTCACATTCTTGTGAAAATAAACACCTGTAATATTATGATCGTTAGAAATGGAACTGTCTGAGTACTTTGTTGCGCTTTGCTGAATTTTCCATGTCGGTTGAAACAAAAACTACCGAAATATGTCTTCAAATTTTTTTGACTTTTGCATTCAGCTAAAAGACATTGATCAAGCTACTCGTGACCAATCGTATTTTTGTATTCCTTGGTGACTTTCGCGCAAAGTTGCTCAATCATATAAACATACAGAAAAAAGGGCTAATGATGTTGATGAGAAATTGTGAATATGAGCTTTTCCAGCTAAGGGAGTGTTAAAGTGGGCTTTTACAAAGAAAGAAATGATGATGATGCAGTGTTTTTCATGCACCAGACATTTTGATCAGTAGAGATTGATGTTTAATTGATGAAGAAGTTGATTTGGACGAAATGAGAAGAACAACTTTTTGAACGTACCCAACATGATTCCGGTCTTCTTCCACATAAGACTCCAAACACTCCTGCCACAAACACCTGAATAAGGAAAACACAAACTGCATCCAAATAACTATTATTAACATGTCAGCCAAGCAAGGAATCTCTGTGCAAACTTTTAATAGGAAATCGATTGCACGTGACACAACGCATTGTCAGTCCTTGAATCTTCAAGGGATGCTGACAGGTGAAACCTTGAAAGACTAAAGCAAGGAAAGGGAAGCAAACAAACTCAAGAAGACAGGAGAGAATGTATCACAATAAAAACTGCGAGATTCAAAAGACACTTTGAGAGCCGGGGCACGATAAATTCGTTCTTTGAAATCGGCCTAAAGCCAGCAGTTGTCGGTTGCCTTACCAACGCCATAGTTCCTATGCCGTTTGCGCTAGAGAGCTGTTCAAAAGCTCAAGCGGATCGACCAGTCGTCTAATCTGCACAGGAAAAACAATTTGTTGGTTGGGGGTTGCGGATTTTTTGTGAGTGACATCATAAGTGAAGTAGTTTTTGGGCCATTTTGGCTCATGTTACCTGCCTTAGGTCCCAACCGCTAGGTCACAGTATTTCGCTGAGGTTTTCATTGAAAACTAGGCTCGAGGCCGAGTCTTTTGAGACTTTGATCGACTCCCTCGCGTTTCTGGTTCAAAAGTTATGATCTAAAATAAACAAATTAATTATTTATGTTATCAAGTAATTAGTGAAATATTTTTATTACTTTGTATCATACCTTTTGGACTCAAAACCCTAGCAGGTCATCCAATTTATCAAAAGACTCGGATTGTAGCCTAGTTTCCAATACAAATTCAGCGTAAGTACTACCATCTAACGTTTTGGGCCCAGGGCCAGGTGAAGTGGGCCAAGGCGGCCCAAAAATCCTCCACAATGACGTCACTCACAAAAAATCCGCAACCCCCAACCACAAATTGTTTTTTCGAGTGCAAACTACAGGACTTGCCGAGTATTTTGAGCTTCTGACCGGGTCTGTAGAGCTGACCGGACCGGAGAAATTCCCGCGCAAAGCCACGTGCGACCTGGTAGTTTTGGCTCGAACCGCTTGATTTAGACCGCACGCGAAATCGTAGGCTTTTCGCAAATAATCACATTCACTGTAACTTTAAATCTGACATCACATGTAACTCAATTGAATAAGTCTCAACCGAAGCTGCAACAAGTATAATTGGAAAATATATCGTTTTCATTGCGTCTATGATATCGATGAGAAAGAGGAATTTGCAATAATTTTGCAAATATGCTTCCCCAACTATTAACTCAAACAGAAAGAGTAAAAACATAAATCCGAAAGCAATGAATACGTACAAAGTCCTGCCACAATTATCATAATCTTTGAAATTACAAGCACCTTGCAAGACAAAAAGCATATGAAAGGCGCATGTCAGGACCTTCATATGTCAGTGCACTTTGTGGCTGCCATGGATAAAAGAAAACTATCAATGCACGATGTGTTTCACAAATAATGACTAAAACTACATTTCTCCAGTTGAACCAAAGCTTTACATGCGTCAATCATGGTGCTGATATAGCGACTTGTGTGATATGCCATGAACAATATGTCGGTCAAACCATGAACATATTTTTTGCGAGATGATCATCGCACTGCAGTGATTGGAACAGACCAGATTGCAAAAATGACAAAGCTGTAATGGCCGTGTAGCGGCACTCTTCAGTGTTTCGTGCAGGGAACGAGTATAAAAGGAGACATGTCCCCCCAACTTTTGGATAAGGGGACACATTGTTTTATCTCTCCCCTTGATTTTGTGATAAATAGTAGTGTAGGTGTGGAAATTTCGTGGTCACATTACTGTCAAAACCCCTAGCATTAAGCTCGGGAATGAAAAAGAAAATTGGACATTATCATTGGATTACACACACGCTGAACAGATTCACTATCTAATTGATCTGTCACGATTGTTGATAATTGCGTTCGCTTATTTGAATAAATCGTCTTGTGATCCATGACTCAGCCACTTACGTACAATTGCGGATTTATGTTCATCACTACGTGAGATCGATCTTATCTGGGAACTTGAAGGCTTTCCGTGAAATGGAACCAAATGTAATTTGCATGTTTCTTGCAGTTCAGAAACGTGCCGAGGTTACTTTTGATTTTACCTGCACGTTCTTGTGAAATAGAGGGATCCTTCATTACACTACGCGTGTTGAAAAAATGGCCTCGCTCTACTATCATCCAACTACGCCCAAATCACGTCGTTGTTTGTCATATACATCGGGATATATTAAGTGAATTACCTTGCCAAAATAGGGCCAAGGCAGTTGTGAGGACCAGTGATGCAGGGTGCTGTATGTTTTTCGGCAACATTTAAATACTATCCCGATGTACATGACAAACACCTGTATGATTTAGGCTTACTTTTAGGTCATTGTATAACGCAAAGATTCCAGTGAATGGAATTTCAGAGATAAATGTTTATTAGTTGGAATTGGATTATGAAAACTACGATTATTTGAATCTCGTAGGAACATATTCTTAAACTCTATTTGTGACGTACTGTATGTTTTTTAAAGAATACTGGAGGTGCTGTGCTTGTTTTATCTACTTTGACAACGAACTCTTCAAGTGGTAACACTAACATGTTGTTTGGTTTTGTGCACATCGTGAAGCAAATAACTAGTAATCATTGTCAAGTACTAGAACAGTACATTGCAACTTCCACAACACTACGGGCTTCGCCAGGGGACACTTGGGTCATGCTACCCAAAATATATCATTTCTATATCTGCCTCCCATTTTGCCAATCTTACAAAAGGTCGTATTACGCATTAGTGACGTCATCAAAACGCAAATAATAATATTATATTATTGTGATATGCAGATTAACATGTATATCACACATAGTTTGCCCCCAACGTTTTCTGCATGTACCCTAAATAAACCACATATGAATGAAGTTTACACTGTTACTTTCGCTGAGTAACCCAGTTTTCACTCTCTGAATAAGTGTGACAATAAACGGTATTACCATCTTGACGCACAATTCATTGAAAAGATGAACGTTCCAATGTGAAATGATTTTTGCTTTCTTTTTCGCTGCTTGTTGAAGCGTTTTGAAGTTTCCACCACCAGCGCTATACCGTTATTCTTTTCAACCGTCACGGCGTTTGTTTCCAAATGAGACGCTAGAACTTGGTTACCAACGCTACGAATGCAGTTGTGTTTGCACATTCCGCCCATGTTCTGAATCATAACGCGTGTTGCTTCAAGCGTATCCGACATTAATCCGGATCTGTTGCTTTCCTCAATGAAGCTTCAGTTTGTTCTTAAATTCACGTGAACGCACTTTTCTCAGAATGACGTATTTTATAGTTTTAATTATTGCAACTTGTTTTTGTGATTTATTCAATTCAAGTTACATCTGAGCATGTTTTGAAACGCACTGACCACAATTTATTGAGAAAGACGTATTTTCACTGGTTTCCTTTTTACAGTTCATTGTTGTGGCACAGTCACTCCAGTCTTGACTTTTTTGCTTTCTCTAGCCTTGTTTTACCCTTTCAACGTTTTACCTTTCAGCATTGCTTGCAGATTCAATGACTGACGATGCTTGTGTTACGTGAAATCGATTTCCTACCAAATTTTGGAGATAGATTCCTAGATTTTCTGTCATGTGGACAGTAGTATTTACAGTGCTGGAATACATGCATGTGCTAGTTTGAATAAATAAAAAAATGTTAAATCAGAGCCCAGTCGGCTGATTTTTCGAAAACTTACAGCAAAGCTATAGATTCAATTTTTCTACAAACTGCAGTTTTTTTTCATGAATATCGCTGTTTCAAGCTGACTCACTAATACAGACTTGATTCAAAAAACACTCATTGAGGAAGCAACAAATACCATAGACAAATGTTGCTTCCAGCCCTTACGGTAAATCACGATAGCAGTGTTTTTCTGGAACCAACTACAACCAGTGTTTCCACCAAAATCTGTTGCATTCTATGCGCGATGTGCGTTAACAAAAAGCTTAAGGTTTACCTTCATCAAAAAATCAGCATAAAATAACTTTGCAAATGTTGTTGATGCAATTATATCAGTTACTACATCAAGCAACCTTCGGTAAAATTTCAGCTACTCACCAGTAATCCACACCAAAGGCCAGCACTGGTATAAGTCACAACAAGGAAATCACTTGCAACGCCATTTGAGACAATGACATTAGCCGCAACTGCAACTGCGATTGATAGAATTCCAAGTACAATCTCAGCAATCTGAAATGTACTTTATCGTTAATTTTTGAATAAAGTAAAAATTATCCTCAACTGTCAAATGAATGAAGTTGCAAAAGGCATGGGCGACATGTTGTGTTGGAATTTAATCATTTGAGGAACGTTTTTAATTCATCACAAATGTTTATTTCCAGATGCATTTCTTCTTGTCAACTGCTTGTTTTGGAACCATCAAATCACTTATGGTTGAACCCTTGAAATCCTGTGGGAGCCAAAATTTTGACGCAAAATGGTGCCAGCATATTCGGCCATAACTTTCAAGCACATTGCGATAGAAAGCTGTTGAACCCTCCAAACTGTGGAAATACTTTCAACTGAAAGAAAATTGGGAAATTTTTGATTTAATTTTTTTGTTGGTGGCATTATAATGATGGTAAGTTTATGACTTTTTGGCCCACTTCATCAGGCCCTGGGCCGCAACTGCAAGAGGGAACGTTTTGTTTCATTAAAGAAAGGCAAAATTCTGCAACTTCAGAGCCCCTGATTAGCTTCCTTGTGTTTGTGATTGGCACGTTATGGCCTAAAAATCACAAAACAAACAATTGTATGATTGATTAATTCGTTAAAGGATTACTTACATAATTTGATGATTTTAGGCGTAACTTTCAAACCACAAACGCTAGAAAGAAACAAACCGCTCCCTCTTACAATTATGGCCTAGGGCCTGATAAACTGAGCCAAAATATCTAAACGTGCCTCTAATATGACGTCACCAGCAAAAAACGTCAATCAGAAACTTTCCAACTTTTTTAATCGTAAATACAAGACTTTCCTTAACTTTAGAGTGTCTATCTACCTAATATACTGTCGAGTTACGACTTGCCAAACTTGAACTCATTCCGGAGTCAGGAGATTAAGGAGTCCGGCACACGATATATTCGTACTTCGATTTCGGCCTAAAAAACAGCAGTTTTCGCTTGCTTTGCCAACGCCCTCGCTCCTCCGCCGATTGCGCTAGAGAGCTGTTCAACGGCTCAAACGGATCGGCCAGTCTAGAAGATTGCACTCGAAAAAAAATTTTTGGTGGGGGGTTGCGGATTGTTTGTAACTGACGTGATAATTGAAGTAATTTTAGGGTCTTTTTGGCTCATGTTGCCTGGCCTAGGGCCCAACCGCTAGGCAAAAGTGTTTCGCTGAAGTTTTCAATGGAAATTAGACTCGATGCCGAGTCTTTTGAGACTTTGATCGATTTCTAGCGTTTCTGGTTCAAAAGTTATGATCTAAAATAAAGAAATTAATTAATTAACTAATTAATCAAACATTTTTACTAACTTACATCACAACTTTTGAACCTGAAACCCCAGCAGGTAATAGAAATGTATCAAAAGACTGGGATTGTAGCCTAGTTTCCAGTAAAAACTTCAGCGAAATACTACCACCTAACGGTTGGCGCCCAGGGCCAGGCAAATTGGGCCAAGGTGGCCTAAACGTCCTCCACTTATGACGCCACTCACAAAAAACCCGCACCCCCAAGGAATAAATTTTTTTATCGAGTGCAAGTTACTAGACTGGCCGATCCGTTTGAGCCGTTGAACAGCTGTCTAGCGCAATCAGCGGAGGAGCTAGGGCGTTGGTAAGGCAACCGAAAACTGCTGTTTTTTTTGCGAAAATCGCCGAAACCACCCTGGTGCCAAAGTGTTAAAAAAGTATCTCTGTGCATTATTGATGGAGATATTTCAATAAGCCAATTCGGTCTGTACAAGATGTTTCGTTTCTTCACTTCCACTCTAAATTTATTTCGCAATGTGTATTAAACACAAGCAGAAGCAAATGCTGGTTTGTTTTACGCTTGGTTTTGATGCCTCGCCCGGTTTTCACAAGCAATGTTCCCTCAAATTGTTAATAATGCTGCGCGGAAAAACAAGCGGGTGCGCTGAATCACAATTTTACTGAGGAGAAGTTAATAAATCCATCACACAGTAAAATGTGGCACAGACAAAAACCAAAAATAAAACAAATGTTATTGCTCTAAGCATTGTTGCAACTGCGCAGAGGGATCTTAACAGCTGCGCAGCGGCGCAGGGATGCAGTTTAGAGGGCACGTTGTTCGCAAACTTAGAAAAGCAATGTGGTAATGGTAATGGTTTATTGTTTCCGAGTGCTTTTGTCAATGTTTTTCAAGCGATGCAATTTCGAAGTTTTTCCTTGCGGGTTTGACTGCTTAGGATGAATGAAACCTGACTTTCTAGCGCTATTCATAGGTTATGTTTCGGATAGGACTCAATCACTCAAAAATAACTTTGAAAGAAGAAATCTTGATGCATAATGCATATACAAAGCGCTTCGTTGAAGTTACTGAATTTTTTAATTTTGCTGAACTTTATATGTGATTTTGTTGGTTTTTGTTCATGTTTTTTTATTGAATGAGGAAAACGTTGTAAATCCAAACAATGAAAATAAACAAAATTCTAAATATCTTCATTCGTTATTGACGTACATTTAAGTTTACCATTTCGCCTCTAGCATCGAGAACCACTTGAAAATATTTATGGAAATTGGACGTTTGTTCAATCTGTTGTTAGCTAAACTCACAGATAACCTAGAAATTTACTGCTTGTTTTACAAAAATATCGTAAATACGTAGAGAAATATCGTATATATTTTTACAGCATGTTCGCCTCAAACAAAGTTGTCTTAAATTGTTGTTACGCTTACTCTGATATTTTCAATTAGTCGAAAAATCTTGGTGCACAACGTTGGTGCAATTTCATAAAGTGCAGGTGCTATAACCTTTAGTTTCTTGCAAACGATATTTGAAGATAGTTTCATAAGTTTATACAAGTTATATGAAATATCTTCAAACATATATAATATATGCTAGAAAGTTATTCACCATTTTTCAACAAAGAGCGAAAGGGGATTTTCTTCATTTCAATCCACACAAGTTGTACAAAATTGTAAAAAAATGGAAAAGGTTAAGCGCGTTCACTTGATGAGTGGCTCCTTGCAAGAAGCAAACGTGTACAGTAATTTATTTGTCATTTGTATGCAAATGGAAGTTTCACCTATTTGTAACATGTTAAACAAACGTCTTGTTCAAAACTCGTCTTATTTAGAAATATGTATAAAAGCGCAGTACCATCAATTAAACATTTCTTACCCCCACGTTCTTGTAGGTCTTCGCATACTTGGCTCCAGGGTGTGGAGTTGTTGCAGCAGGCAAAACAACAGCAGGTAAATTTGTAACAACAACGTTAGACATGCTTTATCCAACTGTAAAGAAGTTATTTGTAGTTTACTTTCAGACAATCCTACAGATATAATTTAATATCAAAAAACTTATGCAATACAACATGTCGGCCTCTCAACCAGTCGTACGTAACAAAAACTGGAAACAAACAAACATCATTTGAAAGATGTTTTTAGGGAACATTTGCTTTAATTTTGTGGAAAAATTATGTTTAGCTTTTTTTCGAAAGCGGAGTATAAACGCCTGTTTGGACTTACGTCGCAGTGGTTGATTATTATAATATCTTTTTGTCTCGGTTTCCCTGAGTTCAGAAAGTCATAGGTTTGCGTCGCTGGTCTGATAAAGCTTAGATGAAGTCATCGGTTTGGGTTGTTTTTGGAGGCAGCAATGTATCTGAACGGTTTGAACAAAAGACATTTGACGTTGCTCCCCACGTTGTTTGGGCAGCACGGCTATGAAGTGATTAGTTACGAAACTGAGGCAAAAGTACCAAATATGTGCAAAGCGGCTGAAATGTACTTGGTGCTAATCAAATGTAAACCCACTTCAAATTTTTCCTAAACATTTTGGATAAAGTTTTTCTCCCATTGCCCAATCTACACATCCTACAATTTTATAATGTAATTACCTATTAACTGAAATTGTGCAATCTCAAGCAAAAGTGGAAGTAATGGGACCTTAAGGGAGACTCCACGACGTGACATATCGCATGACAGTGCGCAGATCATAAATTTGTAAAGACCTGAATGTCGAGACACTTCTCCCAACAAGGAAATCTGAGTTCGATCAACTAAGACAATGCCCCTGGAAAGATTGCATTGTATTCCCTTTGAAAACGGTTTGATCACATTACCTTTGAAAACTATTTGCAAAATGGTTCTGATTTAATCAAACAAATCAAAAATATGCATTGAATTTTGCTGTGTGCTGGAGATAGTTGATCTCAGATAATTCTCTAATTTCCTCTTCCTCATCTTATCAACAATTCCTAAATACACTGAACAAATCCTAACATTAGCAAAAGCATAGACATTGCAGACAACCCAATCGAGTCTCGTAGTGCAGTGAACTCTTGTTCACAGCTTATCGCAAAACTGCTTTATCCCTAACGTTTGTGGTAATGACTGCCACCGCTTAAGCATAAACATTTATTGAGGCATGCCATATACCAAGTATTGGTCGAAATGTGGGAAACCCAGAAAAGTGAGCTATTTGGGCGGTGTGTTCAATAGCCTATAGCATAAAGAAAACGTGTTTATTGAAACAAAATGCAATAATATTCACCAAGATTATGTTGCAGAAAATGATAAAACTTATTTTTTACAGATGCAATAAATATACGAGTTGTCATATATTCTTCAGTTCCGATTAATTTGGACACACTACACACAACATTGAAGTTTACAAGTTTTGACATCTTTTCTACGGCATTTAACATTTTCATATGACTGTTGTGTTAATAGCTAGTACCTACTCACAAAAACAGGCTTTCATGGAAAGTTTAAATGGAAACCAGAGGTGCGACAGCGCTTGTTAATATAGCGTTACATCTAAGTTGAACGTAAACATTAAAATTCAGACTGAATGAAAACGGTATTCTGGTTCAGGTGGAAGTGACAAAAATTGCACACTGTGACTTTTACAAAAAGCTGGCACTTTCAATCAGGTTGCATTAGTTCTGCACTTTTACTTTGTTTGTACAGGCAAATGTTTGACTGCACTGGAAATTATCCACGTCCTTCCACACAACTGCAAACTGCTAATGCCAAAAGCACCGTTCTGAAGCACAACGCTTTGTTTGGTCATGCTGGTGTGGTGATGTCATGCAAAGGTTCGTTGGTCAAGCAGAACGTCTGTGTGAAACTGATTAAAATAGCGCACAGGCATTTACCTTTTTTTCAAGTTTCGTTCTGCTGGAAAATGCTTGACGTTGTTCATTCTGAAGAACTGTTTGGCATTTCTGAAAATGCTTGAAATGCTGCATAGAGACTAACCGCCTTTCTTGGTTGCGTTATCCTGAACAATGTTTAGTTGATTAAGCAAAACGATCCTCAGGTACTACAAATTTCAGATGTAATTGCATCCGTCTTATGATGTTTCAAGAGAGCAACGTCATGCAGAAATCAACTTGAATATACGATACAGCATATCTATTACCATAGAGACGGCGTTTGCTTCTGTAAATTTGCCACAAAATATCTAATGAAAACAGTGTGTACCTTCAACGAATGTCGGAAAGCATACGTGCCCACAATATTAAGTGAAATGTTTATCTGACTTGTATTGTTTTTCCCCAACATTCTTGCATTTCGCTTTATTCCTGAAAACTATTTGTTTGACTTCCACTTCACAATACACCATTTCACAACATATTTCAAAAAGAAATACAAGTTATACCTACTCAGCTTATGTTTACCCTTCCCAAACAAACCCTACCTGATCTCTACCTCAATACTATAAACCTTCCCCACCATTAGGGTAGTGTGGGGCCAAACTGGAAAATCATCTGGTTTTATTAGCACCCCGTGAAGACGCAAAAGTTATTTTGATTGTGATACTATTCTCTGAGTGACCAAGGTTTGACAGACTACAATACAATGGTTTCATCTTGTTTTAACTTGAAGCCTGGTTGTTATTATTCTTGAATGCTTACGATGCACTGTATATCATCCTCGCTTGTTTGTCTCAGCTTGTTTATTTTTGTTAGTTGGTTTATGAGTGTCACGAATGAACTGAAATGAGGATTGCAATCCGTTCGTATGTGAATGCGATTTGCCCTGTTCATGAATAATGCACTTCATACGTGACTAATGCACTCCTTCCGCTGTAGTGATGTGGACCATTAAGGATTGTAAAGTAAGAACTTGCAAAATTGCATTCATAATTGTACTCATCACGTAATAAAAAATGCTACATTTGTGGAGAAGTGAGACGTCTCCACAAGGGCGACAAACAAACGTACCAATCGGCACGTTTTGTAATGCAAAATCAATTTCCGGCAAAACTTGGCATCCTCAGTCCTAAAATCTGCAAGCAGTGCTTACGGGCGAAACATTGCCACATAGTTGTAAACGGGTTTCATTTTAAAGCCAGAACCCGACCCAAGCCCGTATTCACAAGTAGAACTCGGCCCGACATTTGTTTTTGAGACCCGGTTTGGACCCGAAAGCCAAATTTACCGATTGAGTCGAGATGTGCGCAAATGCGGGCTATCAAAAAATGTAGTGTACGGTATAGCTGCAGGTACACAGTTTTTCAATCTTTGGCGCTGTTACTCTTAAGGAACACAGGATACAATGTAGGTAGTGGAAAATCCCATAAAATGTGTATGCCATTGGAGTCACGCGGTTCTGTCTTTCCTCTACGCACGAAATAAATACAAATATTGCGATCTTATTATGTTTCAAGAGAGCAACGTTATGCAGAGATTAAGTTGAATATACGGTACAGCATATCTATTATTCAACAAAACAAAAGCATGGCTCATGATACGAACGACAAAAGGTTTCACTTGTCTGCCCCGATACTCTTTCATAACACAGCGTAAAATTTAGGTAGTGGAATATCCCATAAAGTGTGTTTGCCAACGTAGTCACAAGGTTCTGTCGTTCCGCTACGCACCAAATATTGTAAACACAAAGGTTGCGATCTACAGGAATGTTTCAGCAAAAAAAACATGCCTTTTGCAAGAACAGCAAAAGGTTTTAATTTTGTGCGCCGATGCACGTCAAGAACCTCAACAGACAAAACAACTCCATACGATAGCGTGCGAAGGTGCGCGACGTTGGTTTGGACTGGGGTTGTGCTCACGTTTTACCTCTCGTAAATAGCAACCATAAGCATATTATTTAAAATCCACTATAAAAACTAACATTACGATTGATAACAGCGTAAATTTCCCAAGTAAATATCACTATGTCTCCAAACATGAATGGCATCCATCCAACACTTGGCTTCCTTTGGATTGTTCTCTTCTCAAGTTTTTCTTATTATTGATTGCTGTTTACCGTATACTCTCACAACATTTACTACTTTACTTCAAATATTAAAGTTTTATGCATTTTTCAGTGCAGGTTTTACGCTATATTATCACGTTGTTTTGCATAGTCATCTTCCGGCGCTTTCATTTTACAATTCTTAATTTCCACGTTCACTGTCTCATGCCGCCATTCAACTATAGCAGAGGTTCCCAACCTTTCTCTGACCACGTACCCCTTTATTTCGGAAAATAAACATGTTCCACTTAAATTTATCATGAAAAAAGGCTGACTGAAATTGCAAAAATCCACTGAATTTTTAATAGAGCCTCTAGATTTTTAGAACTATAAAAGTAGACTCCGCTTTTATGTCTCAGAGATAAATTGTTGCGTGTGTATGAACTATAAACTAAGATATGTTTTTTGAAAATATTATTCACTGATTAATGTATAAATATTTGAAAATAGATAATATATAAATATGTCTTTCCCGTCTATTGATAACCTTAAATCTACCCCTTTAGACAGGCAAATGTACCCCTAGGGGTACATGTACCCCTGGTTGGGAACCCCTGAACTATAGTATGGTTGGTTTCGCGTTTTTTGCCTTTGTATCGCGTCACGCTGATCATTGTTTTTTGTTGTTGGCAAATGCATATTATGTGGTTAAAAACATTGAATAGGTTGGCGAGATGTCAGATAAATAATAAATATAATCGACAGAAGAATGAACTTATCTGTTTGCCATTTACTAACAAAAGCTCGGTTAAAGTCAAAAGTATAATCCTCAAAACGATTTTGGGCTGGCACTAGACTTCACTACTGCAGGCCGCTCCGCTCTATGGTCAAGGTTAGGGATGGGGAACCCGCTAACGATCACGGGCTTCATGAATTGTGGAATATCGGTAGTGGGCTGCTGTATCTTAAATTTATTCGTTAATCTTCCAAAGGAAAATAAGAAGAGAAAACTGAAGAGCGACTTCTGTTTACTTTCTGTCTACGTGTCTGCTTACCACAAAGTTTCGTTTTGACACAATGTTGTGTTCTAATTTGTGCAACGAAAATTCTGTGAAGCCTTGATCAAAAATGTTGTGTTCCTCGTTTTCACTAATTAATTTTGAATCTTTCCAACCCACATCCATGTTGAATGTAAGTGCACATATGCAGAAGTGAGTTGCAAATACAAACAAATTGCAACTTTGGAAGTTTTTTTTGTATAGTTCCAGAGAACGGGAGTTGTGATTTATACAAAATCACACACCTGCTTATACCTTTGTTACCTATGTGCTTGAAGCAGCACTCATACAAGAACTGTGTGCAAGCGTTAATCAATTTACTTGTATTCACACTTTTCCTTATGAAGCGGAACGATCCCCGGTGCGGTTCCACTTGCACAAGGGTTGCCGGAAGTGATTGAGCCAATTGATGTCGCATGTTGATTATCTGTGCAGCAATAG
>JGI24158J21664_10003988_pt1 | contig 18807 bp, 11 predicted proteins | sample Ectturendosymbi3_FD_21664 | JGI IMG/M metagenome (IMG submission 21664)
TTCCTACAACTTTTAGGGTGTCACTTAACTCGGTACCTTTAATAGGATCATACACCTCATTTGCTATGGTAATTCCTCTACCATCTTGTGGAGAGACATGCGTTAAGTAACAAGCGCCAGGTTCCCCAACAACAACAATGTGTTCTTGGAACTCAGTTTTATGATAATGTTTGCCACTTTGTGCGTCGTGTTCAGTTAGTAAGGTAACGTCCTTTCTTCCATCAATGTAGATCCCGTCAATGAACTTGTAAAAATATTGCTTCTTCTTCACTAATTATGTTTCTTTATTTTTCTCTTTCTCTTCGCAACTTGTTTTTGTCAATGACATAGGTTTTGTCCAAATCCGTAACTAAGCCAGCATCTTTCAGTGCAGCATTTGCTACAGCTGAACTTGCCCTGTCAGATAATTGATAACGTTCTGACATCATAGCTAAATTTGGCCACTCCATCCTGTTTTGATCATTTGGTTCTTGTGAAAACAACTCTTCTGAAGACATCGACTCAGACTTTGACAAAGATTGAGAGAAGCATCATAGTCTGAATTGTCTGATGTTTGGGCAGAAATAATTGCACCAGCACCTACGTTTACTGATGGGAGTGATGAATCCAGCTTTTGTTGGCCCCGTGCTCTTTCAGCAAACTGTACATNAGAGGTAGTTAGTGTCTCAACTATATTGAAACACTTCATCAACGTTGGTCCTTTTTGGTCAGAATAGAATTCGAAATCTTCGTCTGTNATTCGAATTAGGTATTGTTTTTCAAGCTGTCTTCTCTGCTGGTCGTCAGAGCAAAAAATGTCGAAAAGCTCATCCATATCTCTCATAAATTCTACTTCCTTTTGAAGAAACGATTTTCCACGCTTCTTTTCTCTATAACGATTGATTGAACTGAACGTTTTCATAAGCGCAAATTTTTTTTGTTTTACTCTTATTTCATTTACTGGGTAAACATTGCAAAATATCCAAATATTGATTAATTCTTTTCCCACCACTCCTGCTGCAGATTGCTGTAGGAAATTTTCTTCATTAAGAACACGCTTAGTTACGTGTCTTTTGGTTGGATGTTTTTCTGAGGGTAATTTTTCTTTGCTGTGAAAGACATGCCCACTATGCAAGACTTTAGTTAGCTTAATAGAGAGGTACTCCTTGTAACCATTCTCTCTAAGAAGTAACTACGCGCATCCTGCAAAACACAAAAAAGCAGGCCATTGTAGAGGAAATCTATCATAAAATCTTCATTTTAATAAGATTTTGCTCTTATGCAACACACAGATAAAGTAGTGGACCAATAGTTAGCCTAGAATGCGATAAACACGAAATCAAAAGCAGTGTTTGATGCAGCATGGGTCAGTTTAGGGACAACAGACAATTCATTACAGCGATTACACCAATTTTCTGAAGGTTGACCTTTTGGTGACCTTTGTCATGTGGTTGCACTGTAGTTGCTAGTGGCAACCACCGAAATTCATTTTAAAACCTGTTTTTGCGCAGTTTGCCAGGATTTAAGACCACCCTTTTTTCAAGATTTTTTTTCGGCCCACCGTAATGGTGAATTGGAACATTGTACCACGTTTCACCTAAAATAACACGAAAAGAATGTCCAGCAAAACTAGGTTTCACGTAGGTTCATAGGTGGCAGAACCTGGAGGGCCGCATGGCTCTAGGCTTCCCCACTTTTTTGGAGGGCTTGGCCCTCCCACTTTCAAATTTCGAATTTTGTCTAAATAAGTTTAAGTAACACAACTAGTATTGGGTCCATTGTTAAAGTAAATTGTTTTTGAGTAAAACTAAGAACAACTAGTTACATTTATGTGCTCAAGACAATGTAGTGCATGATAGATAGGGTGTTGTGCAGATAGCGGTCGTTGAGGGCTTATCAGATTTTGAATAGAATTGCTTACACATGCTGACAAAAGTTAATGACTTCGCCCCCCCTGCGTCCCCCCTGATTACGGGCCTGGACTCGATTCGGGTCCCTAGAATCAGAGAAAATTAACATCCGGTCCATAAAATCAGAGAAATCGGGTCCCCACAGATCGATATCGGGTACCTAACATTTTCCTTAAAAAAAACTGGTATAAGCTATCTTCAGTTCCTGGTCAAGTCATTAAGTTTTGAGCTAAAGGACAATATATAACTAGGTCAATACTTCTCTGACGTTTTGATGGAAATCCTGTTTACTAATGGTTGAAGACAGTCTTTTGCAAAACTACTCATCCTAAAACTAAGTCTCCACAATAGTGCTGCTATTTGTTTTCGGCAAAAACTTCGCGACTTTTGCCTGAAAATGTAACTCTCTAACATTATAGGCTACACTTGCATCTTTAAATTTTACGCTGTCCGTTTCTGAATACGTGACAACCAACGTTACATTAAAGCAAATAAGCCAACGTTTTTGCACGAAACAAATCACGGTTGTACTGTGGTCTCTCACATGTGCAGCCGTTAAACTTCACTGTTTCAAGACAGCGACCTTCTTAAAGTAAACCACTCTAGATAAATGTGGGACAGAGGCAGTTAATAACCTTTTGCGGTCTCTAGAAACTTGAAAAATGCTACAAATCAATTTTGAAGTAAAAATTTTTAAAAATATCAGGATCAGTGATACCACATCAAACTCTGTTCCAACATCAACATGGATATGTGTAACATCTAACATGAAAAACTCTTCACACAAAACGTGACAAATGTAACATTTAGTTTTGAAACCTCTCCAAATAGAAACCCTACGAGAAAAAGTGGAGGGGACATGGCATATCATGTCCGCCCCGTCTAAAAAAGTGGGAAGACAGGTCCCCCGTGTCCCCCACCAAATTGCGCCCATGGACAGGGTGCCACTGTATATTCAAAACATTCCACCGGTGTTTTGTGAACGTTTATCGACATGGTTTCAAGTCTCCAGCAAGAAATGGAGACTTGAAATCAATGAGTTTCATACATATTGCGACATCATATTAGCTGACGATTCGTTTTTTTCTCAAGCTCTTTTTGTTTCAATAATACAAATACTTCAGTTCGTTCATTTACTTTTTCCCTATTAAAAACAGTCCCATATATATTGAAAGGGCCCCTTTCTAAGTTTCAGCCAGGGGCCCCACACAACCTCAATCCGCCCCTGCAGTGGAACACTAACAACTTCAAAATGAATTGACCACGAAGTTGAACTTATTGAAACCTCGATCAGTGAAGCACAACCAGAAACCACTGAAGTATTAATTCAAAGTCCAAAACTACTAATTGAACCAAAATTTTCAAGGCTACTGAAGGTAACACCTTCGGCGCCAAGCTACGTCAAACGGCGTACTAAGCTTCAATGCGAGAGGCGCCGAAGTGTATTGCAAGATTCCAAAAAGTTTTATTGCCAAACTACACGCAAAACATAACCAAAAGCAGTCAAATTCAACAAAAACATGTAGCCAAAAATAGCTTGAAGCAAGCAAATACAAGTTTGAAAAACAAAGAAGTGCATTATAACTTATTTACAACTACAGTTTGTTGGTTCCTTGCTCGTAACAAATCATTACAGAATAAAGCAATGCACAGTAAAAATTACTCTCTGACGCAGTTGGACCATGCCATCTTTGCTAATTTATTTACAAAGGTAGTGGCTACAGATACATGTAAGTACACCTTAGATAAACATTCTATGAAGTATCTATAGCCTCCGTCATGTGCAAAACTATTTAGTCTACAGATGCAAAATGATTACATTTACAACATTTCACAACTGTTTTCAACAACTAAACGGGATGATGGATGGGTGCAATAAACCATGCGTCCACATTGACCTTTCGTGTAATGAGTTGATCACTGAAACATAGCTAAATACCTTGCTTCTGAAGCAATCGATGATAGTACTGAAGACCTTGCGCATCAGGCAAAAAATGAGCAGCATAATGGATTAAGTGGATCTTTACAGTTTGTTTATGTTTATGAATCAAGCACTGACCTAAATCCCAAATACTGCAAAATTAGCCAAAACACGCCATCCGCCAAATGCATATTTAACCACCAACTGAATAGTAAAATAGCCAAATTTAGCGAAAAATGGCAGGCTACATCTGGCAACACTATCAGGAACGTCCGAGTCCTTTGTTAATTGTTGCCCAACGTGATACGAGTCTGAGAGAATCTATTTTTCTTCTTTTATCTCGATTTTATATTGTTCATGTCGTCACGATTTTAGATTTTATGACATTCCTATCCCTATCAATACCAAAATCGCCAATCTGGACACCAAAACCGACTGAAATTGTTTTGTGACAATAAAACAATAATTTCCATTCTCTTTCCACTTTTTAAAATGTGTTGTCAACTCATACCAACTGTTTGTCACAGCAGGGAGAAAATACGCCAAACAGCTAATTAGTGCGTCAAAAATCGTCAAAAGCGCCGAATTAACCGACAGTNAACTAGTTCCTTTATTAGGGCAATCAACGTTTTGACCTAAAAACTGATAATTTTCACTTTGTGGTTGACAAACTTTCACTTTATTTTGACCTATCAATTTCCCGCGTTTGCAATTGAAACGCTGAATACAAAGCATCACACCGATAGGTTAAAAATCGTTTCTTTCTGTTGAAATGACATAAAAATCAAAAGTGCGAAAGCCCCAACGAAACTACTGTAGAGGTAACAAACCGTAGGCGAAAATCAATCCAAACGCACAAGAGAAATATACAGTGTCAATAAACCTCCTGAACTCACTAAAAAGGTTTTGCATTGTTATAACATCAGCATCAAGTACCAGAGATGAGCATTGGAGTGGACTTGAATTGGACTGGATCCGGCCTATGACGAATTATGCTGATTTTAGATTGGATCCGGGCTGTAAAATGCTTCATAAATTTGGGATCAGGACCGGATTTGGACTGAGATTATGGAAAAGAATTACGTAATTTTTGTTAACAAAAAGCTTTATTTTGTTAATATTTTGGACTTTATTTGGACTTGGATTTTGAATTTCTAAAACTTTTTGGACTAAGGTTGGGCTTGGACCGAGTTTTAAAAAATAAAGGACTGGATCAGGATCGCAAAATATGACAGTCCGCTCATCTCTGTCAAGTACTACCACGCCTAGCACTCTTTCAATTGTCCAGTAGTGGGCAAAACAACCTTATTACGACAGAAATCGCAAAAAATCCAGTATTAAATCAGACTTTCAAGTAAATTTACAAAAGCATATCGATATCTGTTGTCGTAGCTTTAATAAAATATCGATAAAGAGAAAAAAACTGTGCTCCAAGAAATTTTGACCTGATAATAAATTTTGACTTTTTTTGACCTAATAACTTTGGAGACGTCCAACGCTCACGGTATCAGCGTGAAATTTGGTTTGCGGTCGTTTCACAAGCCTTAAAATAGGCAGAAAAATGTTGACTTTATTGACCCGTGGTTGCCCTGTTCATAACATTTCTTTAGAACATATCTATAGTTAGTTTATGCAGAAGATAAAAAATTTGCCAATTTCGCTCAAGGCAGCTTGGCACCCAAGGTTACTCTTGTAAAAAGTAGTCGTGGCAGCGAAGGTAGCAATGACCTTGTAGTTACCCTTAGTTTAACCTACAGTAGATCAAGCAGCCTAAAGAAAATGGGTTGTTTATTAACTGAAAACCCACGAACTCGACATCAGTGGTGTCGGAGGTGGGGGTGCAGGGATGCAAGCGCACCCACAAAAGTTTTGATTTGTTGAACATTCCGGTAAAATCCCTGAAAATTCGGGCACAAAAGTTTCGACACATTTATTTTCGATTGAGTGATCATTGAGTCTGATTAAACAAAAGAATCTGACTTTTTTTCTCCAAAAAAATTTCTTTTGACCTCCAAAAAAAACTCTTTAAGCTTTAGAGTTCGTGAGAGTTGATAAAGAGTAACCAACTGCTACAGAAAACTAGTAAGGAAAGTTTGCCGCACAAAAATTTTTTCAAGCAAGTTCTTCGTGTACCCCCAAAAACATGCTTACTCCTACGCCTATCCTCGCTATCATATGTGCAGGTAAAAGGTGGACGGAGTCTTATTTTTTTGAGTCCATGAACCAAATTGCAGGGCACCAGAAAACCAGAGATGAGCGTTAGCCTGGACTTGGATTGGACTGGATCCGGACTATTGCAAATTTTGTTGAATTTGGATTGGAACCGGACTGTAATACTCTTCAAAATTTAGGATCGGGACAGGATTTGGACTTAGATAATGGAAAAGAAATGTGGCATTTTTATTGCGAAAAGGCTGCATTTTTCAAATATTTTGGACTACATTTGGACTTGGGCTTTACATTTGAAAAAAAATTTTGGATTGTGTGTGGACTTGGACTGTTTTAAAAAATCAGGACTGGATCTGGATCGCAAAATATGACAGTCCGCTCATCTCCGCAGAAAACCTAGTGGGGAACCCCATCAATACTTAATTTTTAGTTGTGTTTTCGGTTCGAAACCTGATAGTTTTTGACTAAATTATGCGTGAGGACTATTTCACATTTCATAGTGTCTTCCTGGGTTGGTCTTGGTATCAATCATAGCCGTAGCCAGTGGGGTCCCACGGGACCATTCCCACCAAATTTTTAAAATATCTAGTCATTTTGTGCTTTGAGAGACGGTGTCCCAAACAAAATACTGTTGCTAGCCTAAAATCAAACATTTTGGCCCAAAAAATANTTTGGAAGCCCCAAAAACGTTTGCCCTCTCCAAAAAATTNNGGTCTGGCTANGTCACTGGTACTAATACAGGGGCGGATCCAGTCAGTAAGGTTAGGGGGAAAGATTCCAGTAATATTTGGTGGTCAAGTCTCATTACGGGTTCGATAATGCAAGAGAGGAACTATAGGCCTACTGCACATTGCACAACACTGCAATGACAAAACAATGAACGAAAAAAACGCCTTATATCGCGAATGTTATATTCCGAATTGTATGAAATCATGGTGAATAAAGTTACTTTCATAGGTTTTAGGGGGCCCAATCGTCCCAATCGCGATCTTTTGGACGAGTTGAAGTCGCAGATGAGCCAGAGAGGATCAGAACTTTTTGGCGCCCGGCTTCAACCCTGTTTTGCGAATTTTCAATCCAAATCCACTCTGGATCCGGTACCAACATAGCACAAGCAATCCTATTCCTGTTGCACTCGGCATAACTATAAGTCAAGCAAACAACTAGCAACTTTTTTTCAGCAAACACAAAACCCAAATCCAAGCCGGCTCTGGCTTCAGCAAAAAAGCCTCACTCCTGATCCTGTTGATGGCAGCAGGAATCCGGATCCAAAAAATCTAAAATCCAGTCCATGCACACCTCTCATACCTGGTAGCAACCCTTATAGCACAGTTCATCGTTGGAGTGTGTATTTGGCGCAATATACTCAGTACCACCAAATGAATCTGTATAACTTTCTTCAATATTTTAAGTTGCTCTCTTCCTTTTGTGGTACTGACTAGCCTCACGTCATGCTTTTTCATAAAAAATGGCTTGATTTGATTCAAGATATTGTTCCGGAAAACTCGTTCTTTTTCAAATTATAATAAACACAATAATCCAATTTGACTCGAATCAATGACTTCAGTGGGCATTGGCTACATCTCTGCCATCACAGAAATCAATTGTGCATTCAACCATGACTTTAGTGGTATCCGGCTTTTCATACGCTTCCGTAACTACGCATTTTGTGTAACGGATTACTGGGAGAGAAACGCAGTAGAGTAGGCTATGTAGCTTACCGTAGATCAAATTTATTATCAGTTGGCGCACGTCACAAGGTAGCTATGAGAAAAATCAAATCGTTTGGCGTGCGTGTCCTTTTTAATGAAAATGACAAGAACAAAGAAGAGACTTCAGTTGAATTTTTTCCTTTGAGATTGCTACATCAATTTTTACCTATTCTAAGAACTGTAGTGTTTAGTCTCAGGAGTTTCAAGCGAAGTGAAATATATCACATCGCTGTGATTTCATCATAGGCCATGCGGTAGTCAGGATAGCTAAACAGGGGTATTTAATTAGGGACTAAGTGCATTCCAACTCTATTCTGCTGAATTTGTTTGAATTGTACTTTTTCTTGATGTGACGTGTCTTATACTGTATCTGTCCATAAATGACAGAAAAGTGTTCATTGTGCTTCGCTGCCAGCAGTGTGTTCTTGTTATTTCACAAAGTTTTTTGTTAGTATAAATGGGCTTCAATATTTGAAAGGCGATTGTGTATGTGCATGATCATCATCATGATGTTACAGTTACTCATGCTGATGCTCTAGCCTACTAGTCAACTGTAATTTGACTTATGCAAAAGGTTTAAAGCATTGGTTGTATTTTTGATTATTGACTTGCTTTACATCAGTAGTACCATACCTAAAAATGTTCTCACAAGAAATAGATGCATCATTAAAGCCTATTCTCAAGTGGATAGTTAGTTCTTTGCAAAAATAACCAAAATTGAAAAAGATTCATTTTTAAGTGAAAAAATTTCCTAGCTAAACCTAGCATAAACATTTCACGTTTTCAAACTTTATTTATCAGTTTTGTTTATTCAGCACAATTTATTGTGTACTGAATGAATCAACTCAAGCAGGCTGCATTATTGGAACCTATAAGTATGTCATAACATAGTTAAGCTCACTAAAATCATTAAAACAGCCATGCTAAAAATGAGACTGCTGAGTGAACTATTAACCTTGCTGGAAAAAATTGGGAAAATATTTGTGATAAACTTATGCATAAACTCACTGAAACGTTGACAGACTTTTTCTTAGATGTTAATTTCCAAATATGAGGAAAGGTGAAAAAATGTGGAAACTCTTGCAGCAAGACAAAATTCCAAAAATATCCAAGTAACTTTAGCTTGCATATTATAATAATAAGAAATGCAAGTGTAAGTTTTAACATGGTTGTCACTGAAAATGCAACTTTTAAGCCACAGGATTAATTGAGATCATACAAAATGCACTGAAAACAATGGAATCATTGACGAATTTAGTTTGCTTCACAAATCTAAATGTGAAGTTCATTTTCAAAAATACTGCAAAGGCATTTGTTTTGATTTTGTGAGCCAGGGTTTTCTCCTCATTGAACTTTACCTTGAGTCTGAACTAGCTAATTTCTGAAATAATTTAGCACAAACACCAAGCCAATAGCTTACAAAATCTGTAGGCCAAGACAGGTTGTGTGGTACCATGTGCATATCGATTACCTAGTGACTAGCAAAGAAGCCAACATAATCATACCATGAATAATCATAATGACCAACATTTGCTGACATGCCATGTTGAACTTGAGATGTTGTTTATTTAGATTAAAGTCTAATCACAACTTTTTTACTTCATTTCTATAAAAAAAACATTGAATGGTGGGTATTTATTCAACAAAACCAGAAAGACATGATCATAGTGCTGCTGTTAAAGATTTAGACCAAGAGACACATTTGGTTTTTGATGACAGCAATTGGTTTGCTTCTTGCTGGGGTAGTTGAGGTGAACGCTCTTGCCCAAGGAGCACTATGGCAATTCACTCAGTGGCATGTGGATCAAACACCCAACCTTCCAATTGTAAGGCGGACACTCGACCACTGAGCTATCGCCACCCCAAGAGACACAGTTTCTTTGAAAACCACTTAACAACCTCACCAACAGAGCAAGCAAACAGACATTGTAGCAGTGATTCAAAATTACATTTATCATGGTTTTCTAATCGGCGATTCTAAGTAACCACTTAGTGGCTAAAAGATTCGGCATAGTACTAAATGAAAAGTAGGACAATGCTGTGGTATTAGTGAGCAACCATCGTAAAAATATTCAAGTCTAGAAAAATCTGTAGGAAAGGCAGCAGTATATGACTCCCTGCTTGTGTCACTGCCACTGTTCCCTCCAATTTTTAATAATGCTGCGTGGAGAAATAAGCGGGTGCGCTGAATCACAACTTTTCTTGCAACTGCGCAGAGGGATCTTAGCAGCTGTGCAGCCGCACAGGTGCGCAGCTTAGAGGGAACATTAGTCACTGCCTTCCATTACCAAGTGGCAAGACCTCCAGCAAATAAATATGGTTTGCTGCTGAAGTATACTTACTGCTAAGGAAAACAAGAAAAGTATTTGCTAAAAAATATTTTGTTTGGTAAAATATAAGAACCTTGTTATCTCATCTCATTTTTATTATTACTTAGTAGCTTTAACAATTTGATCAACATGAAAAAACATATGCCATTTTGTACAGCTTTATGTTATCTTATCTTTAAATGCATTTGCTTAAACAAAAGGCATGTTCTTTAACAAATACTCTTTGGCTTGCATTGGTGATTGAACAAATCAGTATTCTGTAAAAATCTTCAAACTACAGATAATTTGTTAGCTTCAGTCTGTGCACCAAATGCTTTAGTTTTTCAATGATACCTGTGCATAAGCTTTCTTAGTTACATACAAATAATTACCATGATAGCACAAAAAATGAAATAGAACGTACTATGTTGCAGTCTTCAGCATACCTCATTTATCTCTTCATTTAATTTCATTAGTTTGGTGCTTGTTTGATGTCACTTGAGTATTATTGCTAAGCATCAATATAGCTGGAACAGAACAATTGCCAGGCATAAATGCAGCAAGGACAGAAATTGTCAGTTGTCATATATCTGAAACTACAACATTACTCCAATATCTGTGATCATCAAAAGTTTTGAAAGCATTTTAGAATGTGTAAGATTTCTGTTCTTTGTTTGATTTTCTTGTTAACATTGTAGGTGTCAATGCACTGCTTGCCATATTCCAGATGATAAAAAAAGATACTTCAGATATTGTGAATTGCATGATCACTGTTGAAATGAAATTAAATGCTGGCAAACACCAAGGGATTAGCTATGATCGAAGTTAGTGTTAAAAGCTCATTTGCACAACATGTTGGTCACCATTGGTCCAGGCTATTGATCTTGGGAACTTGTATAATTTTATCTAAACTACCAGATTACAGTGATAATTCTTGTGTGTCACGATTGTATTAGACTATTTTCAGAGTACCATAGAGAAAATGTGTCAGATTTGTCAAAAGTTGAAATTACTTTGAAGTCAGTTTAATGCTAGCGCTTTGTCTGGGACTGCACAGTGTTGCAAATCAGCAATAAAACTACATCAAAGTGTTATGCTACTGTGGCCACACATAGTAGTACATTCTTAGGACCTTCAACATATGCCAAGAACAATCAATCATGGTGATTGCTATCTGGGAACAAATTTCAGTGGTAGTAGTCACACAGACAATGCTCTTGACCATGTTTTAAGGCAAGCTAGTAATAGATTCTTAAATTACATGAGTAAACACCATACTGCTAAATATAGTTTGTATTCTGCTGGTAAAATGTATTGAAGCCATTCTTCTGTTTAGTAGTAATAACAGAAAGTTTTGCTTTTTGTCTTTGTTCCATGCAACTATTGGTCTTCTAGTGCATATTAGAATAATTTGTTTTGATTTTTTTTCATTTTTCAACATTCTTGCCTTACTACATCTTTTTGTGTAAAAATTTCATTTTCAGCTGAAATGAGTACTTAAGCAGGAGTTTTTCATTTATGCAATGATGATATAAAAAAGAACGGAAAGACAAAATGAATTTATAATTTACATAAAATCTAACATGTTGCAAATATAAAAAAAATAAAATTTTATTTTAAAATTGCTGTGACTGCCAATACCAGTGCCTGTAATCATCATGGCTTTGGAACTGAGTTATCAGTCAATAAAAACTGCCAACAGTGTGCGTGAATCAGTAAGTATTTTAAAATGTTATTTCAAATAGTTGTTTATTTGATTGCATGTCTGTTTCAACTATTTTATGTATTATGCGATTGGCAGGAAGATATGCGACAAGAGTCTAGAAAACGGAACCTTTTGATTCTTATGCTGTCTTATCTTTCTGAAAATGGATATATTGAATCGGCAGCATCTCTTGAAAAAGAAGGAAATTTAAGTTTAAGCAGATGGCAGGTAGTGTCTGGTTCAGCTTCTGTTCTTGTGGAATATACCCAATGTTGTCTTTGTTGTCAGTCTAAAAGGTGTTTGTAGGGGTGGTCCACAAAGATGTATCCATTTTAGTATCACTATCATTTCATATCAAATTAACCCAGACTTCTGTTTTTCAGGTAAATCATAGTTAGAGTGCCAACATTTTATTTTCCAGCTTCAATACATGAATTAGCAAGATATTCTGAGCAAGAGAGGATCAAGGTTGTAGAGGCCTATATCATGACGAAATCAGTTGTCCAAACTCAACAACAATTTTGGAAGGACTTCCAGGCAGAAACATTCCAACCAGATTCACAATAAAGCATCTCCTGGACAAATTCAGGGAGACGAGAAGTGTACAGGATAATATGAAAGGTTGGAGTGGTCAAACACAGCCTATGAAACAATGTTTGAAACAGTCTCTAAGGAAATCCACAAGACGTTTGTCCCAGGGAACAGATCTGGACTTCATTCTTTTAGTGACAAGGTGAATTTGTACCTTGGTGTTCACATGAATAAACAGAATATGCACTTTTGGGGTCAGGCTCAGCTTCACAAACATCAGTATCACCCAGTTAGCATAGAAATAGTGACTGTTTGGTTTGCATTGGGTTGGAAATGGCATTATCAGGCCGTACTGGTTCAAGGATGGTGATGGACGTCCAGTAACTGTGAATACAAAGCAAGACATTGAAGTGATGAGAAGAAATTCATTCCAGCACTCAGGTGGAAGTGAGAAATGGACATGATAACCATGGTTTATCAGCAATATGGAGTGGCAACTGCATTGCTCCAATGCTTTCACTTGAATATCTCCATTACTTCCCTGGAGACAGGCTCGCTTCCCGTTCTATGGACCACACGTGGCCTGCACATTCTCAAGACCTATCTCCTTAGGATTATTTTCTGTGGGGATACCTAAAAACAGGGTCTATGCTAACAATCCCTAAATTATTGATGCACTCAAGAATAACATTCGAACGGAGATCAGGAGAATTACCCATAGGATGTTGGACAGAGTTATTACAAACTTCAATGTGTGAGTAGTTGTAGTGATTCAGCGTCAATGAGCTTAGATCAAGCACATTATAAACTTTTGAGCTGTGCTCACAAAATGTACAAGGAATAACCTTACACCATGCAAAACTTACAAGTCTGTAAGTGAGGCTCATGAAAAAAAATTGCAAAGTATTCCTTCAATATAAAATATTACTTTATAAAAAATGGTTACATCTTTTTAGACCACCCATTCTACCAATGTCTAAATTGGAATTTTAATTATGTTTTGTGATAAAACTGTTATGTGATTGAGAAATGTTTGTTCAGCAACTAAGTATCTGAGACTTGTGTTGTAGTCTGGATGTTTTTTCTTTTTGAAATATGAAGAACACCTTGCTAGGCTTATCAATTTATTTAAATGATGTAACTGTGTTCTCTTTTTGATAACTTTTTGCTTTGTAGGTATGTGATAACATAGACCTTGACAATATTCTTCAAGAGTATGAGTCATATTACTACATTAAATTTCAAAAGCACCCAAAGATTACCAAAAAGGTTACAACAAGTGCTGACACTAGCAAGTCCAGGCTGAATCGAGCTAAAAGGTAAGAACCACTGCTGTTAGCACAATGCAGAAATAAGAATTAAACTCCAGTTTCAACCAAACGTTTTCTTGTTTCTACCTGAAGTTTTGCTGCATTTGCTCACTTCGTGATACCTAGATTTTTCGTTCTGCAACAGTGACATTTTTTGCACGAGATCATTCGAAGTTATGCAAACTCCGAAAGGTTAAGTTTTAAATTAGTTTTTTTTCACATTTTTCCGCAATTCACATTAAGCAACAATCTCATTAATGTTTTGAGCTATTCTTTATATTCCATTCTCATGTATATCAATTACAGAGTTTCTGAGTTGAACATGTGCATATAACAATATCTTTTAGTTTTTAAGCTCAAGTATTTGGCATTAGCTTGAATGTTTTTGAAGCAGAGTTATATCACGCGGTTAAGGAGTTCAGTGCCGAAATACTGGCATTGAGTAGAGAAGCAGCAAGGTGCTAGCGTGCAGCTGCATTGACATTTATGTGAAGCTTTAAGTGACTGCATTAGTAATAGTCAGTATCGTTTGTCACAACGCTTGAATGCGCATGCGTTTTGGCTCAGAACAAGTCAACCAAACAATTCTGTCAGTAATGATATGCCGTCATTACCACGAATATCAAATGGAAGCCAGAGTGCTACAGTAGGAAGTCGAAGACGGCCAGGTTCAGGCGGTGACTCAAAGAAAAAACCGACTCCAAGGTTATCGAATACCGGTATGTTGTATGATACATTTTCGGTGGAAACATTTGGGGGTGAATGCATAGCTGTCGCGATTGAACAATACAGCTTATATCTGTTGCCCAAATGCAGATTACTCGCGACAAAATAGTATGGTGAATGAATCGTCGTCTGGTGAGAGTGTGTCGGTGAAAGCTTCCGATCTTGGTCTGACTGTCTCGTCTGTTGGAATAAAAGAAGATAAAAAGAACGACAAGTGTAGAAAAGTAAGCTGATTATTTCAGGTCTTAACGCACTTTGATACTTTTAATTTTGTCTAGAGTTTCTCGGCCGATCACCCAGGGCCGGCCCTTAGCCGATTGGACCGATTGCTTCCAATCGGGCCCCGCGGTTCGCCTGCGATTAGCTTATGTTAACTTACATTTAAATCGAAGCTCCTTGGGTAGCGCCGGCGTGGGACTCACAGTATTTTTAAGCGTGCGAGGCCCGTTACCATTTACCAACGAAAATCAAAGTGGACTGCGTGGTTTCCAACGCCCTTAATCCTCACGATTTGTTTTTGAAACGTAGCAATGGAAATTATTTTTCGGTGATGTGTAGCCTACTTTTTTAATTGCTGCTGTAAATATTTGGTGGTGAGGACTTACGTTTTGTAGCAGGTTTCTGTTGCGGTTATAAGTGTTTCGCTTTTGGCAGGTCAAGTTTCAATATTTGCAGCAAAATACGGTTCGATAGTTATTGCTGTTTCAGTGGTTACTGCTACGTGTCTTGCGAAGGTCAAATTTAGTTCGTAATGGCAAATATGTACTGCTTAGTCAGTCATATTCAATTTCTCTCTCGTGATGATATGATGAGGTAACTTGACATTGAAGGAAAAATTTAAAATAAACCTAGTTTTAATTATGCGAACTGAATGACTAATGACTACTCCCGCTGTGCAAAAAATAATGGCTCCTTATAAAATTACCAGAAAATTTCCTTGCGAATACTGTATTAACATAAAGCCATTTGCAAAGAATCAGAATTGACGGTTACGTTTGGTCGAAGTAAGCCTTATGATGTTCTTGTGGTGAAAGTTTCATCATTGAGTACTACTGGTATAAGGACTATGGCATCAATCTCAAACAGATGGTTGTCGTAATTTCTAAGATATAGCCTAACAAACTAAAAGTTGCAAAAAGTCTGTAAAATGTGAAAAAAATGGGATGATTTTCTTGAACGTTTAGGAGGTTACCAAGCCTAGGCTTACGGGGATCTTTGGTTTAGAGCGGCAAACTTTTCGATTTGCCCGAATTTCAAAGCCACCAAAATACAATCTTCAACAGGAAAGTTTTGCAGAGCGATGATTCTGTTTAAGCAAATTACCCAAACATATCGGGCAGTCCTGCTCGAACTTTTTTGAATCATGCCAGCATCTGGGAGCAATTGCCCTCCCCGCCTCGTACGTCAATGCTACCAAAGTGCTTGCCTATTCTGAAAAAATTCTAAAAGGTATGTTGATAGTTATTGGGAAATCTGCAATTACTTTATATATTTCTTCCATGTTAAAAATGTTAGAAGAGAAAACAATTTTTTAACTTTTTATTGAAAACCTGCTCCAATCAGCGGTTTGTGCTCTTAACCGGTGCTCTACGATAACATCATTTAAGTGTAAAGTATACACTCATATACAAGTCTTATATTGGTGTGTTTTGTTTTTGGTTGTAACATTCGAATGTGAGTTATTTATTTAAGAATATGTTGTTTCGATTCTGTAACTTAGCTAAATAACATGAATCAACAACCAAGAGACCTAGGCCGAAAACACTGTGTGACATTCAAAGGAGGGCTAAAGCTAAAAAAGGCCGAAGCAGAAAACGAGAGGTGCGTTGGATACGAATTTGGCAGAACTACCATAGAAAATCCAAAAAAAGCTCTAGATGGGTCAGACCACAGTGAAAATGGTTCGCGTGCACTTCAACACACTTCAAATTGTATTTTGTAAGGCAAACGCTCCTGCTACATGGCCAGGTGTAATGAGTCGGAATGGTAGGGACTTTTCAGTCCAAGCGGGAGCACCTACAACCACAACAGGAGTTTTTCCCGAAAACGAAAGTGATGAAACTCAGCTTTCTAAGTTTCATTGCAAAAGAGTATTACCAACTAGTGAAGCGGTAGGTCGTCCATGGCTATTACACTCGGCATGGTAAAATAGAATCTTTTGTTGACATCGCAAACTTTTTAGCTCTGGGTATCCACTCGCTCTACAAAGAATACCTCCCTTCTAGAAGTATTGAAAGTAGTAACTCATGGATTTATTCGGTGTTACGGCGCTAACGTCTTTTCTGGAGAGGTGAAACTGGAGTGTAGTAGCCATTCGGACCTCCCTCTTTCATATCATTTGTATCATTATGACTTGATACTCCTCTTCAAAAATTTCTGCACACGTCACTGAGTGGGGCCCCGCAAAAGTGCTTCCAATCGGGCCCCGCACTTGCTAAGGCCGGCCCTGCGATCACCCATCATGTTTCCAGAACTGCTTGCTGTGCAAAACGTGACGTTTCTTTCAGTGACCATCACATCACACGTTGACATCGATCTTGATTTTCCTGATCCTCTACCGCGTTTCTGGACACAAATGACCTTGTTTCTTGTAGTAACATTTTGTTGTACGTCAGAGAATATAACACAGTTCGAAATGACACCATTTTTTCTAGCGCATCTTGCAAATTCATCTTCCTGTGTTTTTTGGGTGACTTTACTTTGCAAAATTCTGCGTATGCGGATATACGGGAAAATTATCACTTTTACTTCTAGAAATTTGAAATGTGATCTGCAATCTTATTCAAGGCCTACAGTTGGAAAATTCGAGCTAACAACTGTTTTCAAGGCATTTGCAGCAGAGTTGTAAACAGACCTCGTTTTGAAGCCCGAACCCGGTCCGAGCCCGACGTATATTTTTGAAGCCCGATTTAGGCCCAAAAGACAAATTTACCGATTGAGTCAAGATATGCGCAACTGCCGGGTATTGGTGGCGTAGCAAACTAATTATGATTAACTAATTCACAATCAATCATTTTTATTGAAGATTTCAACAGCTCGATTGCTTCAAGCAACTGGCGACAAAAGTGACCGTTGTTGCGAAAAAAATTTTTATACAGGCCCGAAATCGGCCTGAAACATTTGGCAAACTTTAGACCAAACCTGGCCCGACTTACAACTCTTTATTTAGAGTCAATCTTTGCAGATTCTCAACTACTTCGCAAGAATTTAAAATCAGTTTCTAGGTTATGTCAATACAAGTAAAATATCGGAAAATAGTTTTGAAGTTAGGTAAATAAAGTGTTTTTTATACAAATGTTTTTACTGATAGTTTTTGCATTTGTTTCTTTTTGATATAAAGTTTTCTGCACTGCAATAATAAGTCACTATTTTAAGTACTTCGAGTTGCGGTGATGCCTGGTTTTCACTAAAAGAAGGAAAACAATTAAACTTTAGCTGCTGATTGGTCGATGCAATAAATTGCGAATCTAGGGATTTGAGAGGATTATCAGACTTGTCATATTTTCGGGGCCACATGGTAGCTACGTTCAAAGCGAGCAAATTGAAGCACTTAGTACGACTTTGCCGATGTGTGTCATGGGTGCTTGGTAGCAAACGCAACGCCAAATCAGGAAATTTTATTTTTACCAAAGCAGAACCATGTTACATAGAAACTAGGTGTTTGCGTTGCATAGAAACTAGGGGCGCTTGCAAGATGCAGCAAGTTTTTCGTCAAAAGGGTCGTGGGGTGTGTTCATCGCTTCTCAAAAACTAGTATAAATCTAAAATTCCAAAAGATTTGTTTTGTTAGTTTGTCATAAAAAAGTTTGCATTGAGGAGTATGGCTTGCTTGTTTTTTTTTTCAATTCAAAGCAACTTAAAAAAACGCTGAGTATGACAAACATTTCCTGTTTTTATTCAATCCTGTTGTTGCAGGAAATCATTGATGTGCGGTCAATGTTAACGGACGCTATCCGAGGTGCTTCGAGCGACATCATGACTCACACCAGCAACAGCGACCGGCTGGTAAAACCACTTGGTAAGCACCTTGTGTAATAACTTGCGACCAGTTTATCGCGTGATTTCGCAAAAGTCATTGTGCGATTCAATAAATTGTGCGATTCGTCAATAAATTTATTCACGAAGTTTGCGCGAAAAAATTTATCCACAAGTAAAGCAATGCATGTGCAGCATTCGCTTGCACTTACTGCAACCGGCTGGTCGTCCCTGCGTGTAATCAAGGCCTCCTGGGAAAATAATGCCAAAGCGTTTGTGTGTATACCTCTTTCAAACTGCGTTATGTGGCGTCGTTCGTACTACGCAAATACGATGGTGCATTAGTGCGACGACGCCATGCTTAAATTTGCCACGTGCAAAGAATTAGATTCGCATGCTGTTCTACTGTCACTCTTGGTCTGATCATCTACGCCAGTGGTTCTTAACCTTTCTACGCACTCGCACCCCCTGAGCTTTCATAAAATTCTCTCGTACCCCTTGTCTGCAGGCAAGTAGTAACTGTTGCCAACGTAGTTCACATGGTGTCACAAATTCTTCAG
>JGI24158J21664_10003989_pt1 | contig 18796 bp, 14 predicted proteins | sample Ectturendosymbi3_FD_21664 | JGI IMG/M metagenome (IMG submission 21664)
TGCTCACGCGTAGTTTTCCATTTCTTTATTTTGATCATATCTTGTTTTCATCGAAACTCGTCTAGCAATCATACAATGATCTAATAAACGAGGCTTCACCAGTATTGATTTCAACACACTCCATAGGATCGTCCATTCTTGAGTCCGATGAATTGATTGGCCGTTGATGTTGTTGTCGGTGTTCTCGATAAGCACGTGCATGCTCGAGTAACATGTTATTGGACCGGCAAGCTTGTACGTAACAAGCGATTATCACGAACAGCACCAGAAGTCCCACAACAATCAGGGCGATGATGCCGGGATTTCTGTAAAGAAAGGAAATTAGTGAAAAAGGCAGAGTTACGTTTTGTATTATTTTTTTTTTTAAGTGAACACAAGCTACAAAAATGGAAAAAAACGGCATTATTCAGTGTCCACTCATCGTTTCGGTAGAAAATGAGCAAGGTCAATTTTGCTTGTTAAATGCAAAGAAACTTTAAACGTTGGTAAAAAAGGTTGAACAGATTTTGGTTGAAAATTGAATAAAGCAGACGTGACAACAGCTTTTCCCGAAGCATCTTGGGTGTTAAAATTAAATTCAGCCAAAATGCGAGTTGAAAAGACTGCGGTGTTTGACACAAATCACTTACAACGACTGTATGTTGTGCCTTCGACATGGCGCCTTGATCTATTTTCACTGAAGGTGGGTCCTTGACTTATTTTCGGCCTTGACCTATTTTCACTCAAGGACTATTTGGGAAATCACGGATCTACACAATTTTTGTCTCCGCTTTTCAATTACGGGTGGTATAACAGGTGCTTTCACGTGGCCCTCCCTGTAACGACAAGCCCGTCGCCAGGGTTTAGCAGCAGGGGGCCAAAAAACAGAAGGAGGGGCCAAAAACCAGAAGGGGGGCACACTTTTAAATTACTGTATTGGATGTATGCAGCAACCAGGGGGTCAAACGTGAAATGGGGGGCACTGATTTCAAATGGGGGAGGCGGGCACCACTGACCCCCCGCTGGCAATGACCCCGTGTAACGGTAATAATGAAATGCCAGCCAAACCTGTCACTACGAACGCAACCACTACTATCCGTGCTGGATGTGTTTGGCGCGGACTGGGTACGCCTTTTACAAGGCGCGGAAGCGTCCCTGCTGCCGAGGATGACCGAAGATCCAGCATTCTGCAGCTGAACACCGAGGGCTCACCACAAACAAGATCAGCGATATCGAGCAGTTAGCCTACAACAACAAAGCTTTCATCATCGTCCTACAAGCGACCCACTGCAAAACCGCAGGCAAGGTAGTGATTACCAACTTCTCACTAGTTGGGTCATTCCTAAGCAGAAAGCACGGCTTTGCCGCGTTTGTCCACGAGCGGTTGGAATGGCCACTGGTTGACCATTCTCCAGAGCAATCAGAGACTGAGTGGTTGTGTGTAGACGTTGCAGGATATAAGATCACCTCCATCTACAAACCTCCACGCTCGCGATTCACACCAACGGCCATCCAGAATTTTGCGAGAGTTTGCTATTTGCGGCTATGCAGTGCATCCCAAGTGGCCGTCGCGAGAACTATGCGCCATGCTGGGACAAAGAGTGCGAGACCCTTCATCGCTTCTTCCTCCAAGCCAGGCCCGAAGCTATGGGAGGGCATTTGGGGGCAGTGCCCCCCTTTTTTGCGTCTTAAAATGTTTTATGACCAGAAAAATTTATATTCAACATACAATCAAAAGAAAAATCCTTCCCCCTTACAAACGTATTTTGCCACCTCAAACCTTAAAACCTGACTACAGACTTGCTCCGAGCCCCAGCGGGGACTGACTCCGATAGAGCCGCTTCGTTCCTACTATTTAATATCGAAAAGAAGAAGCAGGAGCAATGTGGAGAAGCTGTCAATTCAATCGACCTCTCGCACTCTAGCCACAAGGCGTGGAGAATCATCAATAAACCTACTGGCAAGTCTGGACGTTCCTCTCGTCTGTACCCCGTCTCAGCAAACTCCATTGCCTCTCAACTCGTGAATAACGAGACGCACAAAATTGGGATCCGCAAATCTACCAGGTTCGTCAACAAGAAGCTTTCCGATCTGTGGAAGGTCCCAACCCAGGGGGCAAATAGTATCTCTGGCCCTTTGAGGCCAGAGGAGCTTGCTGCCGCCCTAAGGCGCCTGAAGCCACCAAAGTCTCCGGATCTGGACTATGTTTTCCCAGAGTTTATATTCCACGCTGGGTTGCCTCTCAAATCTTTGTTTTGCGATTTCCTCACTTCCTGCTTGCGCCAACTCAAATTTCCAAGTACCTGGATAAGAGCACTAATAGCTGCGATCTCAAAGGAAAAAGCCATTGGGGCACGCAAAGAGCTATCGCCCTATATCTCTTCTATGTGTCCCCTTCAAGATCCTCGAGAGACTCATCTACAATAGTGTCGAACCAATCGTCGACCTATTGCTTCCACAGGAGCAGGCTGGTTTTCAACATGGGAGGTCGACCGTAGATCAGGTCACCTTGCTGACACAGGACATCGAGGATAGCTTTTCGGTTAAGAAGACCGGAGCTGTGCTTGTTGATCTCACATCAGCCTACGACACTGTATGGCACCGCGGCAATACAAGTCAACCTCAACAACAAAACCCTGCCCTTCTGCTCCGAGACCAAATACCTCGGAATAACGTTGGACAGGTCGCACACGTATCGCCAACACCTCGAATTACTTCGCAAAAAGCTGACATCGCGCGTCGCACTCCTGAGATTGCTTGTGCTGGCTCTGGCTAGGCTACTGGAGCAACAACGCTACGAATAGCCACCCTTGCCCTGGTCCATTCAACAGCAGAGTACTGCGCTCCTGTATGGTGCAACAGTGCTCATATCCGCCCCACTGATCCTGCCATCAACGACGCCTTGCGAATTGTGACTGGATGCCTGCGCCATACGCCAGCGGGCAACCTTCCTATTCTTGCAGACATCCAACGTGCTAAGCTTCGTCGCAAAGGAGCTGCACATTCTCTAGCACACCGTGCCATGGAGCATGGACACCTGCTCCACTCAGTACTCACCTGTCCACCAAGTGCGAATGCACGGCGTCTCAAATCGAGACACCCATTTGTGCTCGCCGCAAGACAACTTATCAGTTCTGACAACAATAGCAGACTGTACGTGCGGGGCACTGGGCGGATCACCAATGGAAGGCGGAGTGGTTGAACAACCTTACGAGACTCCGTACTTTTTTCCCCAACAACGGCACCGGCAACCACCCTCAGCGTGGGTCCGGCTTAACCGCCTTCCTTCCTGCAAAAATGGGTTATAACCTCCTCTGCTGCCTGTGAGTTTGGAGCAGAAGAACAAACCGTCGACCATGTTGTCCTGCAATGTCCAATCCATCGACCTCCTCATGGTCTACACGGCCTGACGATTCCGGACGATGAGACAATCGAATGGCTGCTCAACACCTGCCCCGAGATCGATCTGCGGGCAAGCAGTGGTTTGAAAATATAACTCAAACGACGAAGAAGAAGCATACCAGTGCCGACTTGTTTTCACCAGACCCAGTCGCCGCATCCTGTAACTACAATTTCTTCGTTTTCGTGGAATCATTTCTCCAATTCTGGGTCTTGAAAGCAAACTAGGTTCAGCAGCTACTGAGAATAGGTTTCTTGCGCAACCATAACATCAGCCTTGTTTGCAGTCACAATGACGATTCGACGCAAGAACTCCGAGCAATTGTATTTTGATAAGCACAGGCTTCGTATTTTGTGGCTTCAGGATCTGTTTTCCCAACACATTCAATCACATATTTTGTCTTTCAAGAATACAGTGACATCGTGTAAAATGACCTATTCAACTTCCGCCACCAGTATTGTTACTGCCGTGGAAGTTAATCGCCTTTTCTCCTAATGAGTCTCGACACAAGAGTTGAGAAACGTCATTACGCTGGCTGTTGCGGTAGGTCTATTTAGTGATAACGTTTCAGGCTGATTGCGCTTTGCCGAAAAATCGAAAGTTCTTTTGATCGATAAGCAGCAAATGCGAGGCTTACTCGACCTGTTGAGAAATGTTACTCTCAACTCGTAAATAACGGGACTACGAACAAAATGAAACAGTCAATCTTTCGAGCAGATGTCATAAGGCGACAATTTTCTGATCTGTCGAGCGAAGCGTCAAGTGGAGATCGGCGCTGATATTAACAATATCGATCTATGCTGGAGGGGAGGGGCAGGGATTGTCACCGAATGTAAGCGAGGCGCTGTGTTAGATATTACTCTCACGCTGTCGTAACATTTGTTGCACGATTGCAATTGCATTGCACAAAGCAACTGCATTGCTCTTTGCTGTTCGTGTTGATAAACAAACATAATCAAACAGGAAAACTGATGCATATGAAGCGTTTGAATCTGAAAACACCAAGTCCATCAAAAAAAAAATACTTGTCCAGCAGTGTCTATCAAAAGGAATCCTTTAATAGCGAAGCATCAGAAACTGTGATCATATGAGAGTACAGAGCATGTATTTCGCCTACTGAGTAGGCATCATCAGCTCTTCAAATAGAATCAGCAGTTGTTTTTTGTCACTGCTTTTGAAGGCAAAAAAGCGAATCATGGTAGTTATTAATAAATCTAAGTCAACTGTTGAATTCGTTTTACAACACATTCATTGCAAGATGTTACATTTATGCACAGTCTTCATCTTAACCTTGCTTATACTGTCATCTGCAAAGTTATGATGTTTACCAATTCAAAGCAAAAAGCATCACGAGAATTCATTAAAAATGCCAAAGAACGCGAATGAACACCACAGCAGAACGTATTTCGTACTAGTCCTGCGCCAAACAAAAGTTGTTAAAGTTCGTTTCAACCTCCAAAAATTGTTTTGCTGACGACACTCATGTTCAGAAAGCACAAACTTGATGCGCTGAAGTTCAATCCATTATTTTGAAATCCGAACGTCGACGTCAAGGAACCCACTTCGGAGAACAAAAATGCCAGGTCAACCGTGACTACTGTAATGTATTTTTTAACTATTATTTTACAACGGGATGAACGTTTTTTCCCAACGTGGAACGAAATACGTACAGGTGTGTGTTGAAGCGCTGGATGAGTGATGAGGAACAATTTTTTACCGTTAATAATGAGAAAGCTAAAGCATTTTATTCGATCAATATTTTTGATTTTTGTTTTACTCAGAATAACATGGAGTAGCTTTCATAGAAAATGATCAATTGCTTTTGATTCAGTGTACAGTGATTATATTAATTTGAAAAAGAAATCGGTAACTATATGAATATGAGAAAAATCAAAGAAAGTTTTAGAAAATCACTGACACAAATGTTTTTGAATTTTTATTAACAAAACTAGAAAAAACTTATTCCCAAATATGTAATGAGGAAAATCGTGGAAGAAAAATGTATCGAAGATAATCTTGGCCCAAACGTTTTTGAAGCAGTTATTTCAAATCGTAATAAACGAAACAGGCTGAGTTACGTATAACCAACTATAAACACTAAGTTTTACAAAACGGTGGCGTGGAAATTTCACTTGTAAAATTCCTGAAATTTACACTGTACCGCAGTAATAAAAAGAGATAAAATTTATCATTTTCCATAGATATTTAATAGATCATTTTCAACACAGCCCAAAAAACTTTTAAAGTATGGCGCACCTACGAATAGTGGCAATCCAAATGTCTCCTTCTTCTTCGTACTCATCATGAGGACTGTCTGCATAAGATGACATTTTTGCTTGTCTGAATCATCTCAGTCACATCTTAAGTTTCTGCACCAACCTCGTAAACAACTATTGGGCAAAAAACAATGAACAAGTTGAAAAACACTTCAAATCATCGGACATAAAATATAATTAACGGACGATCTTGCCAGATTTGACGGAAGAAGTTGCTTCATGTTTGCTCATGTAGTAGACTCAATGCAAGCCTCCCCTACACAAATCAGCCCGTCGCGACACCTTCCCTTGGTAGCCCTTCTTACCACAAATCTTTCTGTGTACGTGATGGCGTTACTACTTTTCCAAAGATGCAATTTGAGCAACTGCTACCATGAAATGCGCGTAAAACAATCAAACCATCGAGCATCAGGCTTCCCGCGGAGGACCAGGGATCGCGTTAGGATTTCGTGCAGAATCAGTAGTTTGCCAAATGCGCGACAATCATCTTCCATCTAAACTGGAAGTCCTACATTTTGACTGTTGCGCATCTGGTGAGGGACTGGAGACGCAGCGGAGAGTGTTTCTAATCTAGGAGACTCGAAAGGTACGCATAAACGGCAATCTTGGAATAAGCTGGTGATTGGAAATTGGACCATCACTTCACTCACAGAAAAAAGAGCACAAAATGGTTGAAAAAGTCAAATCATGTTCCATGGATGTTTTCGGCATCTCTTCGATTAAGCGTCACCGCTCAAATGCTGTTGAGGTGGACGATTGATGGAAACTCTTCTACTCCGGCTTTGAACCAGAAAAGTCTGCCCAGCTAGACTGAGGTGGGTGCACTTGTACGCCCTCAGCTTACAGGCTTTGGTGATAAATGGATCGTACTGGGAGGAAAGGTCTGCGCGTTGAAGCTGAAGTTGATAGATCGCTCCTGCGCAGAACAGCAAGCGTAAGTGCACGCTTCCCTGAATCAACGGATGTGTAGCGGACCTTGCTTCGCCCCGCAGCGTAGTCAAAACGCGGATTGCTTATCAACTTGCGCGGTTGCGCGATGCACCCCCTTAAATCACACACTTCGACTCGCACCAGGGAGAACATCAGCAGACCAGCCAGTGGTCTAGTGATAAATGCACCCGCTTCGGTGCTGGCAGGCCGAGAGTCTTACCAAGACCTCGTAAATTGGTACTGTAGCCTTCTTACCAGGCGCACGGTGTGTGGAGGAGCTGCAGGGAACACACCCAGAACACAAAAACAAGCCGAGTGAAATGAAACCAGAAATAAGACAAACTCAGTCGTGTCGCTACAAAACCATTGTAGTTATAAAATGCTATCAACAAAACACCAAATCAAAAAAAGAACATGAACAACAGCGATGGCGCGCGAAAGAACAGAAGGCGTGGATGCAACGAGAGTCAACATGTGTGTCTGTTGTGTATGAGAGCCAGCTTGAGAAGTTATTACGAGAACCAGCGCTATCAATTTGCTATGTTTCGAAACGTCTCAAGCCTGTTCGTTCGTTTTCCATTTGAGAATAAAGATCACCAATTACACTACGTATCCACCGTTGCTCCCAGTCAAGATGCCGTAATTACAGTGCTTGATTTTCAGACCAGTAATCCTCGCCGCTACAGAAGAAACTAGTGATGCCCTGCAGAAAAATAATCTATGACCTTTTTTTGAGATGTCAGTGCAGATGTTGGAAACGACTCTGGTGAATAGAAGGGTGTGATCGGTCAACATGGTGATGTTAACATATAACAAACAACGGAAAACGTCTGCTGTAATTGTGTTGCAACAACACGCCGTGCATATCGAATATCGAATGAACACTTTTTCTAAACACAGATGTTCGCACAAGCAAACCTGGTGCGTAGATTCGTTGGAATTATGGTCACTGATTGGTTTCTGCATCGTTTCAACTGACGTCTTTTAAACAGTAAGAATATTCAACGTTCGTGTCAAAAGAGTTGGAGTACTGTCGGTCGATCATCACCTAGTTTTCTGCAATTTACATTTGGAAAAACCAACAGGGCTAACACGAATGTTCAGGACTATAGGAGGTCCTGAGAACAGCTTTACCCAAAACAAATAAAGTGGAAAGATATTCTAGAAAATAGATTTGCAGCTAAACCTCCCTTTTCCGAAAGATTTTTGAATGCGCAGCGGACGTGGAAGAGTAGTGACGGTTGTTCAAGGCAGCTGTTTTCTTATCAGCTACTCAGTTATGTTACAGGAGCGACTTGGCATGACAACGTGTAGCATAAAATAAACGCTTGGCGAAACCAGGAGGCGAACGATGTTATCCTTCATAAAAGAGCCAAACGTTTGGGCATTCGCAGTGGAATGTGCTGCGAAGGTCCGTACCCAAGGTTGTGGAATGGAATGAGTCAAATTGCGATTTGGGAAAGCACTCACTTAAGAGGCAGCAAATTAATGCCTCCTAGTCGGCAAAAGATCAAATGCTGCAAGATACATCAAGAACCAAAACTTTGTCCGAGGCAGCAGTGTTGGAGACATCCTGCATGTGCTGGATTTAAAAGAACACGCAAAAGACCGAGGCATTATAGTATGATTCTCCAGAAGACCAAACCAGTGTACCCTGCAATTGAGCGGATTGCTGCCGGACTGCAAGAAGTCAAAAGATCAAGTACCTTTCGGTGGGATTCGCGAGTGATGGAAGGCGGAACAAGGAGATTAATACACGGATTGGTGAAGCAAACATAGTAATGCACACATTTCATGTTCACAAAACGGGAGCTTTCAAACAACGCTAAGCTGAGACGTTTCAAATTCGACTTTTTTCAATTGTCGTCTATGTTTAATGGATCTTTGGGTTATGACCGAAAGAGTGTGATCTGAAGTACAAGGGGCGGGTAGAGATGGAATTTTTACGAAGAGATCACGAGGCAATTATTCGCGAAAAAGTGCGCAGCTCTGATGAATCGCAAAAAAGTGGGCAACAAATTTCTGAACGTCGAGTCACTTCTTCTACAAATAGAAAGATCCCAACTGCGATGGTTTGGCCTGTGGCCAGAATACCTCACAAAAGGATGGCTAAGCGAGTGATGTTGTCCACGCCCACGGAAAACAACCCAAGGGACCACCAGTAACCAGGTGGAGTGGTTGCATTGCAAAACTATGTGGGATGCTGCTCCAGCGATCCTCCCAAGAGGAAAATTGGGTGCAAAATGTTAAGTTCTTAAATCAGTTACGCGGTTGAGCCAGAGTCTTTGGGTAATAATTCGAATTAGTCATAAGCCATGCGTGTGAGATTCATTAAAATCATTATGGATTACACTTGATATATAGGGGTAAGCCCCCATAGGGATAACAAATACGAGAGGCACAGTGTTTTGACTAAAGCAAACATTTTGATCAACAATTAACATCTTCATTTAAGCGTTTATACTTTAAGTCCAAAAATGATCGTTTTGTAAGTTATGACAACTTACCAGGCCTTTTTAATTGTCACCGGTTGTAAACACATGCACCTGGCATCTGCCATAGTTTGGCATCTGCGATATTTTGACTAGCAAAGTCATTGGCTACCTCAGTCGTATGATTGATATGCTGCAGATGTTTGTAAACATATTCAGATCTTGATAATATCTTTGCAAGCGACGTGGAATACTGATTCGATTTCTGATAGTGAAGCACATTGAGACACAAAATGTGAGTTACTGGATAGGCACGGGATATCTCGGCGTGATTTCAATCTGTAATGTTCTACTCGTCATAAACAAGTATATGATGAAAAACGACAGTGGACCAGTTTCGTTTGCGTAATGCCCCGGGGTTGGCGTGTCGAAAAAAGCTATTTTGCAAATTTTGCGGCTTAGTTCTTAGCTTTTTATTGGCTGTATTGCAGGATCTAACAAGCACATGCTGCTTCAAAAACTTGTTGCAACGCTTTTGACAATTATAGTGTCTCGCTGGTCAAACAAAACTTTACTACTTATACAACAATAAATATTGATGTATTCACCCTTCCCCATAACACTGCTAGTTAGTTTCGCCCTGCTTGAAACGTTGATGGCCTTTTTATTTTCGACCTCTTGAACGTCTGGTGGCTTAAGAGAGGCAGAAATGACCACTGCTGCAATGATCTGAATAAAAGGATTCCGTGTAATGGCCACAGACAACAAATAACCCATTGCCATATTGGTTTATATTTTGTTGCTACGTGGTGGCATGCATCCGACTCATAGAGCGGACCTAAATGGAATGTGAGCCAAATCTTCTGCTCATTTGTGCAGCCTTCAGCACTAACCTAAGGAAAAACATTACGCCCAAGGTACAAGATAATTTGTGTACCGCACTAAAGCATCGGTGGGGGATTAGGAGGGTGAAGCGACATGCATAGTCTCTCCCCTTCGGGTATACTGATCGATGCGGGACCTCATGTTACCAGCATGAGTTGCTTGGGTTTGGCCTTTCTTGCACAAACGTGTCCGCAGCAAAGTCTTCCCGTGGACCTCTCCTTTTTTACCAAACTTTCTGCGGGAGCGTCCAGGCTTCCAGTTAAATATCTGGGTACCGGCATGACGACATGCCTAGGAGGAAGACCCACCAGTCATCTTCTCCAGCGGAGGGCCAACAACCCACCCTGGAGAAACTTTGAACCTGTTACAAAAGTTACTCTGCGCACAATGGTACGGCGGATGAGCCCCGACAATAATCAACTGAATCCGCAGCTGTCGTGTCATTTGTACAAGTGGCTCACCTGTACTTTCGCTTTAAAAAGTTTAAAATATTGCGAAAGATAAATTTTTCAGAAAACGCCCTATTTAACATTCTTCGTATGTTTCCAAACATTTTGCATCTTTATGTGCAACAAGCATGTACGAAATCAGCCAAAAAAGTTGTTTCCAAAAATCGCATGATAACTGCACTGGATTATATCACTCTCTGCTTCATCAATTGCTATATTTGCTTTCACTTTGTTCTTCAGTGTGATGTGCCCACGTCAGCTCTTGAAATTGCACTTATTATCAAAATAGTGTTTTCAGTTTTTTGAATAAAGGTTGAAAGCAAAAGAGGAACAAAGGCTTCTCTCTCAACAAGAACCTGTCAGTAAAAACCTGCCACTTGTTGTCTTTGTACGCTTGGCTAGCTATCGTGCAAGCAACTGCCCTCTACACTAATACCAACTTGAACTGACGAAGCCCTGAGTTCAGAAAGCTGAAGGGCAGATGAGCGCATTTATTGGCAGAAAAGCAAGTCAGACTGGACAAGTACCAACATTCGATTTTTCAATTTGTACTTCCCTATTTCTTGTGGTAGATGATAGAATGGTCTATCTATGTCTTACTGAGAATTTACCTATCATAACACCAAAGAACAAGTTCGCAACCAAGGTTTTAAGTTTCATATTTGCAAACTTGGTGGTGAGCCTGTTGTCTGTAGGAACAATCAAAGGTTTTCAATTTTGGTTTGATATTATTTGTCAAGGTAATGAAAGCGTCGGTTCAACTTTTTTTTGTCAAATATACACCGAAGTAGATGTTACGAGATGCACCCTTTCCAACTTCGTTTTACAGAAAGTTGCCTCATCCAACGTCGTATCGCAATCAGTTATCTTTATCTCTTGCAGTGCTTCATAACTACTGTACCTCAACCAGTGACTTTAACTGAGCTGATGGACAACAGGCCAAACTATTTTTGAAACAACACACGAGAAGGTGACGGCATGGAAGTAGCTGATCAATATGCACTATTGATGCTAATGTAATTATCGAACCAATCCTCACCTAGCATTTGCATTTGACTCCGATCTCACTACGATCAAAATCGTCAAATTTTCAAGGGTTCAAGAACATTTTTGCGTGGTTGTTCATCTCACCAGGTTTAAGCTTTTTCGCCGAAAACCAGCATGCGGCCACTTTACCTGTAGACAAGCAAACGAGTGTTTGAACCCTAGCGTTTTGCACCTAAAATAATTGAAATCTTGTCGGTCTTTTGCGTAGCTAAAAACTTTTTTCAACAAGCTGAGTGACAAAGTAGGGAAATCAGGACAAGCAAGTTGGTATAGTATGAGTTTGATTTTCGGTACGATCATTCCTCGTAGAAGATTATCTAAGGGGAGGTGCTTGCGGCCTCTGCAGAATTAGTAAATGGGTGGAAGGATAGGCTTCTGGCGCGTTGCTGCCAATGACTTTCCGCAAATGTAGCATTCACTACCCACGTTACTTTTGACTCAAACTAAATGCAAGTCCGCCACAGACCAATATTGACTATAACTAGGTGTTCAAAACCAGCACAATAAAGACTTTGTTCTTTCCATTACATCCAGACTACTCACTCAAAACAAACCAAACAACGCAACCGAGAAACTTACGCGAAAGTTGCAAGCCATAAATCCCTTTCGTGAACTTCAATTTCCAGTGAATTGAGTTCATGTGAACTCATCTCCACTGGCTTGTGATTAGTTTCAGTTGAGCACAGCAAAAATAATCGTAGCAATAAAGCTTTATATGTTGAGAAACAGATATTAAAATTTTTAAGATAACTTCTAGAAAGGTGTACTGATTTTTAGAAATCAAATAATATCCTATAACAAAACCACTGAAAAGACTGCTATAAAAGCATTGTGCAAGACTTGTGCCAAATTACGTGTAGGGGAAGGTGGGGTACAATCGACACGTTTTTGCATTTTCGACCACTGCTACTTTATTTCAAGTCCAAACAAGCTCAAAATTTGTCACACAATAAAGCAACTCTATATACACAATATCATTCCAAAACATCAAAAAACAACGCCCTTCAGAAAAAACTTTACAATCAATTTAAAAAGGGTACTTTTTCTGTCGAGTGTGCCCCATGCATGGTGCGCAATCGACATGAGCATGGGGTACACCTGACCGGTCAAAAAAAGTTGGGTTGCATGCATTGCATAATGTTCATTTGATATCCCATGTNAAGTAGGCACTTGCTGACTGCCNCTCCACTTTTTTCACCTTCTAATTACCCACTATCANTGCATGGCAAAACAAATTTGATGATTACCAAATATTCAATGAAACCNATGCAGTATGCTGAAATTCATGCTTTACCATACAAATATAATGTGCCTCTAAGCACATAACAAANCTAAAAATGCTCNTAGATTAGAATCATTCTGTACTGCATTCCAATACAACCCCTCAAGCTTTACCTTGTTTAGACTGACCTAGTGGCAAGGTGTCAATTGTGCCCCATTTTTTTGTCAGATGTGCCCCATGCATACCTAAAAAATAAAATGAAGAAGTACCAACTCAACTCAAAAAGAATTTAAAATCTGGCATTATCAAATAATGTAGCACNGCCCTGACTACAACGTCACAAAAACTCAGNACAGAAGATGCTGATTAACGTGGGCAAAANTCAAATCTAAATGCGATTTTATAAATTACTTTTGGGTTGCAAAAACACAACTTTCTCTGTAATTCGTAACAACGGCTGCCTATCAACGAAAATTTCACTTTAGTACTACGGCAGGTATGAGACTAAATCACCATGGAAACTTTAAAGTTCAAAGTTTTCAACTTTTTGAACAAATCAAAAAAACGACTGTGCCCCTTGTCCAACTGTGCCCCACCTTCCCCTGCATTTCGACAAAATGAATCAATTTTGCTCGGTAAATTTTTTTTGTTAGACTCTTGGTAAGACGGAAAAAACAGGTTGGAGGCGTACAATATGAAACAAGTGTTCAGTTTTTCGTTGTGCCAAACACAGCTTTGTCATAGGAACAGTTCAGTTCGTAAGTTCTCCCTTGGTTGTCTCAGTTCTTTCAGTTAATATCAACAAATCTTTCCACAAATGTGGATTCGTATAAATTTTTGTTGCAAAAAAACAAGCACGAAAAAGTTATTCGCGTCTGAATGCATGATACGGAATATTGCGTGTGCCGGCGCTCAGTCGAAGGCGCATGATATACGTCAAAATGTTATGCTTTGCATATAGAGAATAACCGTTTTAGCGTTGCTAAAATTAAAGGTTCTTGCAGTCTTCTCCTGTAATATTATTAGAGGGAGTAAAGAAGGGGCCCGTTCGAAAAATCAGCGACAGTTAGCCCCAGGCGCGCAACCAGGGGGGGCATTTCCCCCCCGAAAATTTGCAGAAAAAATTTGACATTTGCAGAAACTTTCAAAGAATAAAGACGTAATTTTATATGCTAATCATTTTTAGAAAAGTCTTATTTGAATTTGTCTTTGTCCTACTGGTTAATATATCTTCTTACGTGATTTTTCTTAAGATAGGCCATCTGATCGAAAATTTCGTAAAAATTGATATGTAACCACAAATATGTTGGAATTGTCAAAACTTAGGTGATAGTGTATAATGTTGATATTTCTAAGGCATATGTTTATCCTTTTGTTCGTGTACCACTTACTTTCTGAGACAGGTTTCAATTTAGCCTCATGAAACTTTATAACTTTAGGGTACTGTTGAACCGTGTAAACCGCTGAAACTTTCAAAGTGATAAGAGAAATCTTGACATGTTGGTTGTGATTAAAAACGTTTGTGGTCACGTCAAACCGCTTGTTTTTCTGCGGCCTTTTGATTGCTTTTGTTAGGGGCAAAACGGATCACCATTATTAACGTAGTACAGGGATGGGCAATTTATTGGACTCATCGGCCACTTTGAAAAGGCCATGTATAGCGGAGGGCCGTACCTTCCAATGGCAATTGAAGCAAGGCTCGTTTCAAGTTAGCCTCAACACGAACGTTTACTGTGATGGGTTGGAGGAAATATCAGATTTGAAGATTTTCCTGAATGCTTCCGCGGGCCACTGTAAACGCTGTGGCCGGCCACATGTGGCGCGTGGGCCGCTATTTCCCAACCCTGACTTTGTACATTTCTTAAAAAACGTTGTTTAATTGCATTTTCGGTTCGAAACCTGATAGTTTTTAACTAAATTTAACGTGAGGACTGCTTCACGTTTTGTATCTTCCTACTTTGGTTCCAGTGCCACGGCTTGGGAAAAAGGGTTTGGTAAAGTGTCATATGAGTGCTAGTCAAGTGTTGATCGCACCTACCTACTACACCACTTGGGCTCCAAATGATGCTTTACCAGACCCTAACTTTTGCAACCATTGCAAGCCTTGAAAGCTCATATAGCCTTAAACTTGCTTCTAAAAACTTCCACACCACTTGTGGATGCCAGAAAATGCCGTTTTGCCCCAAGCACACCTGATCCGTTGTGCCGCAAAGACACAAGACACCTGATTCGTTTTGCCTGATATGGTAACAATCAAAGATCCCCCACCCTTGACATAGGCTATCTCTCAAGTTTGGGATCTTCATTTATGATAGAAATTCAAACATATGCCAGAACAAGGGTTCCCAACCTTTTTCTGACCATGTACTCCTTCAGCATTTCGACAGATGGATATGTACCTCTAAACTTTCTTACGACAAAAAGGCTGAGTAAAATCACAAAAACCCACTAAATTTTTTATCGAACTTTTAGATTTTTAGAACTATAAAGGTAGACTCCGTTTTCATTACTTAAAGTTAGTTTGTGTCAGCTTTGCAATAAATGTATCACTTCAGATAGGCAAATGTACCCCTAGGCAGTGGCGTAACTAGAGGTTTGAGCCAGGGGGGCAAAGCTTAGCTGAAGGGGGCTCACTAGCCATAACTCAGAAAAAAAGTTAAGAAATGACAGTGAATCTCTGCATGTCGTGGATCTATACTAGCTAAAAAAAACAAAATCACCCCGATAAACGCAAAAAATACAACAACTGAAAGTATACTGAATGTCAAAATGTCAACTAAAGGGGGCCCTTTTTACATTTAGCTTGCCAAGGGGGGCGGATCGCCCCCTTGCCCCTGTCAGTTACGCCACTGCCCCTAGGGGTACATGTAGCCAAGGTTGGGAACCCATGTGCTAGAAGAATAGGGCTAGAACAATTTTGCTAAAACAAGACGAAAAGTTAGGCAGGTTTATAGAAGCCTATACATCTGTCACACTAAAACCGTGACTGCACTAGTTGAGTACGGAAGCAGGTGTTAATTGTATTAGGCTAATAATTTTCACTCTGTCCTGATCGTTCGGTCTGCATCTTGATTAAAACTGAAAAGTTCTCATTTTCGAAAATGTTGCGAAGAGAAATTTATCTGTGACCGTTTGCGAAAAAGTTGTACCACGGTTGAATAAGCACGATGACATCATCGAATAAAATTTCATGATAATTGCTCCCCCCGAGATGAAGAGCTGGTTGCGCCCCTGGTTAGCCCCACCAGGTATCAACCAATATCAACTACTAGTGTAGCAGGAACGTGTGGGAACAGCGTTCCCACACATTTTTCTAGTTTTGCTTTAAAATGAGTTTGAAGCTGTTTTAAAATGGCTGATTTTTGGGTGCGTTCCTATACCTTTTTTTGTTAGAACTACATCCCTGCCACTACTGAAAGGTTCACATTGCGCCTGCCAGGAATCTTGGGAAACGAATGGAGACAGCGCAGAGTGCTTCTCCTTTGGGAGACTTGAGAGCCACGCTCAAACGGCAATCTTGCCATGAGCTAGTAACTGGAATGTCACTTCATTCACAGGAAAAGAAGACGAACTGTTTGAGGAAGCCAAACGAAATTCCCTGGATGTTGTTGGAATCTCTTCGACTAAGCTGTGTGGTTCTAATACTGTAGAGCTGGACGATGGATGGAAACTCTTATATACCGGTGTTGAGCCAGCAAAGTCTTCCCAGGCTGGAGTGAAGATACTTGCAAGTCTTCAGCTGGCAAGTTGTGTTTATCAATGGATCCCCTAAGAGGAAGTGTGTGCAANNTTGAGGTTGAAGTTGGGCCACTCTCTGTTTTTGATACAGTTATCCGGGCTAAACTGAAGTGCACTGTACCCAGAATTTGTGAAAAAAATGTGCGATCCCCCGAGAAGGGTTATAACTAACGAAGCCACGATGTTTTTGGGAGACTTCATTACACATGTTGCAATGATGGAGGGGTATGATCGGCTGACATGGTGATACTGTCGTTAACGATAACCGAATGCTCCTGCCACAACAGTGCTATAACACCGCACTGTGCACCATAAATACTTCCTTCAAACGCAAAGGTGTGAACAAGTAGCATACACCAGAGGTGCACACGAATCGCGCTACACTAATTTAGGATCAGGAATTTGCAGATTGGTTTCGGATCGGATGTTGATATATATTTTTGGGTTTCGATCGGATCAAGCTGAATTTTTGAAATTGCGGCATTTGTAACCGCGTGTTAGTTTCACACTTTTTCCGCAGCTGAACTTGTAAATTCATTGCAGCCTGAAATTTTCCGTACGGAATGCACCAATGTTAACTATGATTCGGATATTGGGGTGACTTTGTGCAAAATGGCTACGGGGAATGTGTTGGGCGACAATATAGGCTACAAGAGTTAAAAATATGTTGTGAAGTCATACACAACACTTCCACCCTAGCTTGTGCCGCGGTGCAGGAAGCGGAAAGAAACTACTGGGGTGTGCACGACATCACTTTTCAACCATACAGCAGCGGCGTACCGAGGTTAGATGGCTCCCGGGGAAAGAAAAAAGTTTGACGTCCCCATGTTCGAACCTAAGATAGATCTTTCGGGAGCAAATGCACTGTATTGGAAAAAGTACTTGCAACATTGTTGGGACTTTTCGGCGTACGGAGCATTGTGCCCCCTCGGGCATGCCCCTGGTGCCTTACAGGCTCAACGATTTCAGCGTGGTGACATGTTAGCACTTTTCCCTGCTTGTTAGCAAGTATTTACATGGAAATCGTGGACATTACTTCATATGAACAGTCTTCACTGAATTTGGAGTTACCCCAGCTACGGACATGGCTGTAGTCACTTTAACAGCCGCTCTTGAAAGCCACATGGTTTACTTTTGGATGGTTGCTTATTAGTCGTCATGGTTTCTCGTCACGGTTTATGTCACTTGACGATATGTTTGTTTCAGAGGTGATCGGAGTCGCTCTTTTGACTCCTGATCCTGTTCCGAAAAAAGTGACTCCAGCCATAACCGTCGCCAGAAAGTTTTCAATAGGGGGCTTGACACTCTGATAATAATTGACAAAGTAGTGTTTCATGTTTCAATTTGTGGGGCCTGGAGCTTTGTTTGGGGAGGCTAATTTCCCAAAAGCCCTCCGTGGCGACGGGACTGACTCCAGCTCCAAAACGTGTGTCTTGATCTGTTTTAACATGGTGCGATGAACTTTACTTTTTGAAAACTTCGTTGCCGCAGCGTCCCGTCTGTTTTGCTCTCTTGTCGCCACATTGAATGTATTTTACTCTGCTGTCGTATGGTTGAGTTTTTACCACGACTATGTTAAAGTGGAATACTGGTTGCTCATGGTAAATAAACAGTCAGCGCATGTGCAAACATGACATACGCAGTGATGGGAATCGACCGGTTCACAAGAACCTGTTCTTGGAATTTCTCTAATCCCGAGAACCGTTTGTTGGCTCATGTAAGGTGTTCTCAATTTTCCCCAACAAATACCTTTTACATATAACTTATTTTGGCATACCTCTCATAGACCTGTTACTAACCTTTAATATGTGAAGAACAAGAATAAATTTTGGGAAACTAAAATCAATAACTTTCTTTGCTAGACTGTACCAGTTGGCAACACAAAGATCAACCTTTGCACTTATGTCGGGCCAATCAGCATGGTTTGCCTCTTGAGATTGTGATAGAGAACCTGTTCTTAAAAAATTTTAATCCCACCACTGGACATACGGGTACAAAGTGTACCCCACCTAATGGCTATAGTGCGTGCAGGCTATTCTACATGTTTATAAATGTGAATAAAATGTCATAGTGTGACGTCACCAACAACGCACACAAAGTAGAAATGACCGCCTTATGCCACATATTCACCCATCAGTGAACGTCCCACCTGAAAGGTCCCCGTACGCCTCAACTTCGAAGAGAATCCGTTTTCGCAGAGCAACTGATGTCACGCCCTTTTCGGAAGAAGCGACGTATGCTTCACACATAGGCGACATTTAGATTGATCTGAACCACAGTCTCTCTTCAGGGGCGCAGCCAGGATTTTTCTAAGGGGGGGGCTGAAATTAAGGAAGNAAAAGCTATGAAAAGGAAAAATTGCTTGTGATTAGAATAGCCAGGAAAGCACATATTTTGTGGATAAACAGTTGACTGTACTCACCACGAAACCTGGGTCC
>JGI24158J21664_10003991_pt1 | contig 18794 bp, 13 predicted proteins | sample Ectturendosymbi3_FD_21664 | JGI IMG/M metagenome (IMG submission 21664)
GTCTTTTCAGGTGGCTGTCCCGACCTTGGGAGCAGCCTGGCCCCGCGTCCCTTTACCTTTCTGGTAACGAACTCTATTCTGGAGCGACGGTGCACGTGCCCACAGAGAGGGCTGTGCGTGCCACCTCTGGCACGCGTGCCATAGGTTCGCCACCACTGCTCTAGGGGTACATGTACCCCAGGTTGGGAACCCCTGATTTAGATGGTCAACAAAGAGACGCGGAGGTCACCAGGTCAGCTGACCAAGGGTCAAGGAACCATGCCAAGGGTCATGGAACCAGGGGTCAAGGAACCATGGGCGTCGGAAGGATTTTTCCGGGGAGGGGGGCAAAGTGGCAAAATTTTTTCCAACTCAAAAGTAAAAAAACACCTTTTTTTTACCGAAAGTTTCAAAATTCAGAGGGGGGCCTTGCCCCTCCCCTTCCGCCGCCCATGCATGGAACCATCGCAACATAGTCAGGAATGTCGAAAAGCTGTGAACGCAGCGCAGAGACCTCCAGATCACATTCAGCAACGCGGATGACGATGAACCTCTGATGTTTCATTATATTTTCATGCCATAAAAATGCACAGTGCAAAAAAAGCAGATACGTAAACTTCAAACACAACAGATCAGTGGGATGCATGAGGGCCGGGCACACCAACAACAGTCGGCAGACCGCCGTGCGAGCAACGGCGCACTCAGCTGTTCAATATGCGGAAAAAGTATTCGACTTCCAGCACTCCATCTTCGGGCAGGTCGGTGCAGTGGACGGCGTTTTGTATCTTGTTCTTTCCGAACATCGCCCTCAGCGTTTTTGGTCGGAGGTGGCGGGCAATTTCCTGGGCGAGAAAAACGGTCGCATAAAAATAGGACGACGCAGTGAGACTCTCTGTTCAAATTGATCAGTTATTTTGTCGTTGTGTTCTCATTTATTCTAATATTAACTGACAATTGGTTTCTTTATTACGCAGTGGCTTTTTGTATTGTTTCTGCTCATTGACTGGACCATATGAAACTGTAAATAAATAAACCAATTAAAAAGGTCAAATTGGACACCGAGTATAAAAAGGTCCCGTCGAAACTGCTTTAAAAACTCTTTCTTATTCTCACGTGCATGAATGGAAGCCTTATCAAGCGTTTTTCTACTTTTTTCCAACAGCACAAAAAATTACAGATATTGAACAGCTACTTGCACACAAGCGATTTGAAAAAGATAAGATTGCCGATCGTCGTACCTTGCCGATAAATCCAAATACTTAGATGTAAATTCAAATACGTCACGCAAACAGATATCGTTAACGTAGAGAAGTTCACCAAAACCTATGATCGGTTGGTCTTGTTCACGATTTTCACAACGGTTGAATTTACCGGGTCGGCCGGGCCGCACAGCTCGCGAAAGCGCGCCGGCGTGTCTGCGTCTTTCCCGGTTATTTCCAAGGCCAGCGAGGCGCCAGTGGAGAGTTCGTTGACCATGCTCTGGTACTCGGCAACGACGCCCTTGTAGACTTCGTAAAACTCTTCGGCGTTGGCTTTTTCAATGTTTTGCTGGAAAGGTGAGAAAGTGCTGGCGATTAAAACACAACCCCAGGCGCGCACCCAGCGGTGTGGGGCAACCAGGGGTGTGGGGCAACCAGGGGCGTTTTTTGAGTTGTCTTTTTTGTGTGGGGCAACCAGGGGCGTTTTTTGAGTTGTCTCAAAACCTTTTTGAGTTGTCAGGTAGCAATCATTTTGCCACCTCCTCCGAAAATATCAGCTGACTGCGCCCCTGAATACAACCGCTTAGAAGCGCGAACTGTACAAGTTACGGAATTCCCTCACATGCAACACACGGCGTTAACTGATCGGATACATAGTTTGGAACTGCTTTTTTCGCTGAAGCATTTCGGTCATTTGTCTCACAGTTTTATTAAAACTTTCCGTAACAGTATTCAGTGGTCTATAATTCCAGACAATCTGACCGAACTGACTTAATTTTTTTTTTTTATCATTTCAAAATCATTCCGGTCTGTGATCGAAAAATTTCCAGGTTTGTAAAAGTACACACAAGCCTGTTTGAACACAGCTGCAAATTTTACCAAATGCAAGTCGGTGATGGAGAAGCCCGCTTCCTGAATGACAGACAAAATATCACCGACAAGTCCGGACTTGACGGCGTGTGGCTTTATCACGCAACAAGTGCAATTTTCGAACTTGGCGGTGTTCGTCAGCTCGCACTTCTGTTTCGCAGGGAAAAAGAACTCCAGCTCCTGCAGAAACATGCTTTCTGTTAAGAAAATCAAAATATTCCGGAAATGGTTGTTTTTGCAAATGCGCCCCCCCCCGCAATAATGTAGCCACCTGTTTGTGCTTGTTCCCGAAGGACCTCACATGCGCAATACAGTTCAGTTTCGTTATTTACACGAGTTACCGAGCACGAGGCTGGACAGGTACCGTTTTCATGTCTTCGGCATAACCAGACCGGGAATCGAACCCGGCCTTCTAGCTTTGGTGGCGCATGCTCAGCCAACTGTACCACTTACCCGGTCCGATACAATACATCACATTGATATTGACATCAAACTGCTCAGCACTGCAAGACTGTGATTTTACCAAGATAAACCGTTCACGCAAATGTTTGTTTTTTGTTTGCGGGTCATTGAAAGTAAAAGAATTACAGTTCTTCAACAGTAAAACGGTGCTGTGGAGTTATTTGTTCGCTGTACTGTTAATAAATTGCTGTTGCTCACGCTTCGTACACACAATGTTATTTCGAATGGCGACTGCATGACAACAGTGCAGAGTGGTAAGTTCGTCCGCTTCGGTGCTAGTAGGTCGAGAGTTCAACTCTCGCCCCGGTCTTACCAAGACCTTGTAAATTGGTACTGTAGCCTACTTACCAGGCGCACGGTGTGCAGAAAAGCTGCAGGGAACACACCCAGAACTCAAAAACAAACCGAGTTAAATGAAACCAGACATTGTACAAAACTCAGTCGTGGCGCTACAAGACAAATGCAGTTATAAAGCGCCATCAACAAAACAACATATAATAAAACAGTTTTTTTAAGGAAAATGTTAGGTACCCGGTATGGACCTGTAGAGGCCCGATTTCTCTGATTCTAGGGACCCGATGATAATTTTCTGTCATTCTAGGGACCCGATTTTCAATTCTAAGGACCCGAATCGGGTGCTTAAAAAACTCCGAATAAAATAACAGTGTAGAAACAACAAAGTGACTCGCCCTGGCAGCAGCTTCGGTACTGTCCGATCCGTGTGCTGCGTTCTTCGTCTGATCTGTGCCGTAAATAGCGCGGACGCTTTTCGGGGCCTGCGACCTCGCTTCTTCCGAGTTAGTTGGCCCGAGCATCTCCCTCCAGCGCCTGATGACGTCACTGCCCATGATCTCCATAGCAACGACGGGACCGCTCGTCATGAAGTCCAACAGGTTACTGCACAATACGAACAACTGAGTTGAGTTGGCGGTGTTGGGTTTTGAAATCAAAACTTTTCGCATCACGGATCTCACTTGAAAAAAATTTTAGACTGATGTTCGGAATAGAATTGCGCCGCGTCTTTTCGCGTCAGCTGGACCATTTTTGCTTTGCGCACTTGTATGTCGTTCTCCTCCAAGCAGTTGAAAATTGGTCCGATCTTGGCGACCGCGTCTGGCTTCACGATTGCCAGCGTTCTGCCAAAAGATGTAGTCATTTAAAAAAATTCTAATCGAGGTCGTCCGAGCGACTAGTAACAACAAGCGTGTCGTACTTCTCTTTTTTGCTTCCCAGCTTGCTTTCAGAAAATTTGTCACCGAAGTCCACGAGAGTTAATTGTCTTGAGAAGATGGCAATCTGACTTCCAATGTACAGGTCTTTCAAACCAATTGATTCAAATTTTGTTCGACTTAAAAACTTTCGTCGGTTTTTGATGTCAAACTATATGGAAAGATAAAAACTTCAAAGTTTCAAACACTATATCTTTGACTTTAATATTTGACGATTTGTGTTTTGTCAGAGAAAACGTGTCAGATAAAAAAGCACAGCAATTGTTGATATTTTTTAGTCGTACTCTTGTGAATAAACAAGGGCAACACATTATATTTTGCAAGATTGCAAATGTTAAAACATTGCGAATTTTGCTTTGTCCAAAACATATCCAAAAAAAGTTTAAAAGTGCGAACATGGAGGAATCATTTTTACACCAAACAATTCATTCAACAAACGAGCTGCTTTTCAACTCCATAGATTGCAGAAAAGCAGAACATAAACTATGAAAACGTGATGTTTGTCCCCATAGGTCTTAAGTGGTTGCTTCTTAACCAGGAATGTAGTGCTAACAGAAAAGGTGTGGAATGCACCCAAAAAACTAGCCTTTTTAAAACAGCTTCAAACTCATTTTAAAGCAAAGCATGAAAAAGGTACGGGAATGGTGTGCCCCTGCGTTCCTGCCCCTCTACACTCCTGTTCTAAACCAGAGATAAATTTCCAATCCATTGTTAAGCTATATTAAATGTCAGTAATATCAACTCACTTGAACGGAGGTAAGCACTAGCATTCATCACAACAGATTTATCTTGAAAATTTTGCTAGAGCAGTGGTTCCCAAACTTGTTTGAACTGTTACGCAAATCAAGGTAGCTATTATGTCTTAATACCCTCAATATTTCAAAGTGATCACCCATAATACAGAACAACATTATGGTTTTGGTTTCGTGTTACCCCTCGATTAATCAGATATTACCCCTGGGGGTAATTTACCCCACTTTGGGAACCACTGCGCTAGTGGTACATGTAGGTTACATTTTGTTGAGCATGTGAAATGTGACAAACCTCTGTAAACGTCTTTCTACATATTTCAACCAATAAGTTGACAATTTAAATTTATTAGATGAATAGCAAGCTCTCAATTAGGTTTAAAATGACTGTAAATACTGCAAAAATGCAATTTCATAAATATGCACAAATATTTGTAACACAAGTTTGAATTTATAGTGCAAAATGTCATCATGATGATTTTATAACACAATGGACAGACTGAAGTGTCTTTCAAACAAGGCAAATTCTAAAAAGTCCAGGTAAGACACTGAGCAAAAATCTACAAGTCTCAAGTGTCTTTTGAAGATGGAATTGGGCTTTTCCCAGCGACCCACAGGTCACATTTGGACCATGTAAACATTTAATGTGTCTGTGTCTGAATTTTCACTACTCAAAATTTGTTGGATATGCACATTGAAAATGACTTTTCACTTGTTTGTGTTTTAAGATAAAATTTTGAGTTTTTTGTGGCCCACCCATGATATCCCACTATTTATGCAGCCCGTGATGGTAAATAGGTCCCCACCACGCTTTAAAACATTATTCCAGGACTGATACATGAACAAAAGTCTAACATTTTGCACTAGCAAACCTTTCAACATTACATAATCAGTAACCAGTTGTTGCAGCACTTAATTTCACAAAAAATGCTTGTAAAAGTATTTCAAGCTGGACACAAAGAAATCTTAACTTGCATCTAAAGGTTAGAATCACGTCAATATGTCAGTCAACTTAAAAGTAAATCTTCATCAGGAAAGGAGTAAAAGTTCATTGAAACGCATCATTGCATATGTATGTACACAAATCAAAAGTACTAAAGCATTACTTACCATTTCAATACTGTTATCTTTTGGATAAAATAGAAACTGGTATCTCCTGATCAAAGCAGCTTGTGGATCATACCATTCAGCAACAAAAGAATATCTTTCATCTTGAGCAGTCTAGACAATGTATATTCTCATATTTTGATTAATGAAATAGAGATATTATGCAGTATTACATCAATTAAATCAAAAGGTGAAAACACTAGTAAACTGTAGCTGGTGCAACATGACCTAAACTACAATAAAAATTTATGAAACTGTCGAGGGGTGCCTCATGAGACAACCTGTTTAACAGTTTTTTTTTGGTGTCCCAGCACCCTAACTTTAATTTGATTGAAACTGTTTGATGTTTGTGGCAATAAACTCAAATCAACTCAATGTATGACTTTGTTTGTTTCTACAAAAGCAGACGTTTGATCTGAATGAGCAATTTCTATTAAACACAACCACACACATGTTAATATTTTATCTCATTGTGTATGTTTCTTTATGACCATTTACAAGCATTTGTTCATATAACACCTTAAATTTCTAAAATAACTCAAATTTTTAGGCATCACCCTCTCTTCAGCTTAATTTTGAGAATGTCCAGGTTTGGTGCTTTCTTCTGTTTCAGAAAAATTTTTAGTTTATGCCAGCAATTTTCAACTGGCTTTGAACCGTCCCTGTTCCCAGGTCACTCAAGCACCTTCATCTGCCATTGATGAAGGTCATTTTTTACATTTTTAAGGCAGCATTGTCCTGCATAAAGGTTTCACAGCTATGAATGTAAAACAAGTTGGGAATATGCTCTTCTGATATATAAGTTATGTAGATGTGGCTGTTCATTTTTTGTTTTTTGGCTGGAAGTCCTACCCACTTCACCAGAAGAAGCTTCCCACACTATGCCTGAATCTGGGCATTGAACAGTTGGAACTATGTACCTGAGGTCAAATCAATACAATGACGAGAACCAAACATTGGTGTAACTCATTTCAAGTAAAATTACTTTATCAGAAAACATAACTTTCTACCACTGTGTTTAGATGTGCAATGAACATGTTGATCAGAAAGTCAATGATGTTGCTTCTTTATGTGCTGAGGTAAGATTAACTTGTCAGCAGCTTTGTGACTAGGCAAAGCAAAATAATTATGTAGACAGTACTGCACTATTGGACTGAGACATTTTGAAGCAAGCCTACATGTAGATTTTTCAAATCTAGTGCTATTAACTAACGTTTCTTGTGCATCTCTTTCCTCATTAAGGTGTTTGTAGGATCTGATGTGTTTCTCCTTACACCTCTAAACATATGCAATAGAAGTGTATTGCTTGGTAGCCCTTAGGCTGAAGCCAAACACTTTACAATGGTCAATTGTGTGCTACTGCTACATGCTAACCGATTTCATTTATATGAACCTTTTCTTGCCTCCATACAAGAATATAAGCTTTCTGGTTACTAGTGTAGTTTCTAGGCATACCATCATAATAACTTTGCTGATGCTCTCTCTTAAACTATCTGTTTTTAACACTGAAACCCCTCCAATTTCAAGATTTTACAGTGTAACAATATCAATTTAACATCGGTGCATTTACAATGACCCTGTGTTGAATATTTATTGTAGATCACAGTAGTGGCATACAGTATTTACCTAAATATCATTTAATGCTTTCACATACTGCAAAGTGCAAAATATTGATGCTAGGCCCTAAGTCATTTTCTCAACAGCTGTACTACCAAAGGTAGTGTGGCTTATCACAAAAAGTTACTCTGCTTAATAATGTTACAATTGACTTGAATCAAACAAAATTCAAAAATACAACTTCTATGAAACCTATTAATAATACTAAGGTTTTCAACTGGATCTTTTTTTTATGTGTGAATTGAGTTGACAAATAAGTTGCTTTTATTTTTTTTATAAACAACAAATAAGTTGCTTTTATTTTTCAGTGTTTCATCATAAACCACATTCAAATTCGTATTTAGAATTAATTTTTTAAAGGAAATCTTCAGTCTATTATTGTACATAAAACTCATCAACATGAAACTAGTCAAACAAAAAATATCGTGCTATTTGCAAAACAAGCAGTAATAAAAATTACTCCAAAGTTTTTGTCTGGCAACATACCGATGGCTCTATGTATTGATCAGAATATCCTGGAAACTGCAAACAATAAATGTATAATTTTAAGTTTAGCAGATATGTGAGATAGAAATATTATGTAACATTTTAAGCAAAATTTTTCAATTGACATTGTGTGCACACTTGTAAGCATTTATTACTGGTATTAAAAAGTTAAATAAATTATGCTAACTCTCAAACTTTGCTACAACTGCATCCATAACTACTTCCACAAGTTTTTAAGGACACCAACATGCTGCGGTCATTGTCAACAAACTATCTTGTGACGCAACAAATTCAAGCACAAGTACTGAAGTAAGCATTGATATGCTACAACATTTTGAAGGTACAACTAACAGTTTGCTGCTCCATAGCAAGTGACTGTTAGCAACACTCACCATGCTTATCCACTAAAATCTTCTCTGACACAATAAGATGCAAAATGCTCATGTGCTGCTGCTTTTAATTCCTGTTGAAGTGCTATCCAAACAATTCTTTAAATTAATAAACTAAATACACTATGTGTTCTACACAACCCAACAACAAAAATCCGTAGAAAAATGTTGCTGATAAGTTTTCAATTAAATGAACTGCTAGAAGAAAAACAGCAATGATAAGAATATCTTTATCATTTGTCATCACCTCACATCAACTGTTCACTGGACTTATTTGATGTAATACCAGCATGTGCATTTTCAATAAGAAGTTGTCTAATGTTTTCAGTTCACCCCAAAATAAGTGAGAAATGTACAGCACAATATTTTTGTAAAATACTTCTGTACATTTTTCATTAGGATTGTGAAACTTTTGGAAAGCATACGCAGTGTTTTTCATGTACTGTATTAAAAAACAAAAACCAGTTTTCCAACAGTAATGAATCTATAAGCACTGCTGTTCAGATGAAATATGCAATGTACTGTTGTTTTCATACATTGCTACAACCTACATTTCTGCATAACTAGGCTAAGTTTCTGTGTAAGTTTAAAATGGGTGTCTTTATACAGATACCTGCAAGCAAATCCAGCTCAACTTTTGACTAGTCTTAACAGATTGAGCTTGCTTATCTGCAAAATGTTAAGGAAAAATATCAACTTATTTAAGGAAAATCGGCTAAACAGCAACTCTTCAGTTATGTAGCACATAGTCAGTTTTAAATTGTATAAGATCAACTCACAAAATACACACACTGGTGGTCACAATTGTCCAGAATATAACTGAAGAACAATGTTACCCATTAAACATGCAGCAACATTTTCTATTGCATCAGTATTCCTGTCATGAATTTTACATATCTAGTATATAAATCTACAACTTCTGTGGTAAACATTTATCAGGGCTAAGTGGTTTTAAGCAGATGCAGGCTTTAATGTATAGTGTTACCTTGATTGTCAGCCTCACACCATTGTGAATCTATGTTGCATTCAAATCGGTTAACTGCTTGTTTCTTCATACTGTTTTGTATAGGGGTTTCTATTCCAGGTAATGGTGTGAATTCAATATTAACATTATTCTCACTTGCTGATTTTATACTTTAAGCTTTGCAGAAGAAATATGGATAGCTTAAGGTATAAAAACAATTTTGTCTAATGAAGTGGCTCATCATTATAAATGAAAAAGATCAGCACAATGGCTCTTTGTAAAAAATAAGAGTAATAATAAAGAATGTTTGCATAATCAATGCTCCTTTTCTTGAAGGATCATGGGCACAATTAGGTGGGGGATGCATCTCCCCACATTTTTAGACAGTGGGAATATAATATGCCATGTCCTCCTATATTTTTCTTTTTACGTTTCATAACGTATTGGTTTCACACCAAGCTTTCCCCCTTACATTTTACAACAAAATTGCACTTATGTGAAGGATACTATGTACATCAAAACAAATTTATATATATTAATAATAAATACATATTTGACATCATTTTAAAAAAGTTATTTAACACATATTTTTATTTTTAAGAGTTGTTTTGTGTAGAAACTACCAAATATTATTGGAAATGCTAAGTTTAGATGTCATATTTTTGCATACTTTATATATTATGTAATCAACCAACATCAGAAAGTTTAAACAGTTTTTCAGGCTTTTCAGTACATATCTAATAAAATCTACACACTAAAAATTTGTATTTGCTAAGTGATTTTTCTATTTCAAAGACTATATATTTTGTTCAATCAGTGGATAATAAAGTAAAGGTAGTGTCTATGTTACCGCCAAGATGCTGGCGGCAACAGATCGGCTGGAGCTATTGTGCTGCCAGTCGAACATTCAGTCTCGTAGCATGACGCAATATAAAGAAAAGGGTCACTTTGTCAGGAACACGCTGTCCTGCTCGTGGTGTAGTAGGTCAGGTGTTATGGCTACTATGCCAAGGGTTGGCAGTTCGACTCTCGCCTTGCAAACTTTCATTTTTTTTCTTTGCCTTTTTCCAAGCTCTGCTTTAAGTGTTACCTTTAGGGGTTAGTGTTGTTAGATTAGGATTAGAATTAGGGCTACGTTAGCGTTAGCTTAGTGTTAGGTTAGGGTTAGCGTTAGCTTAGCATTAGGTTAGCTTTGCATTAGGGATAGGTTAACTTAGCATTAGGTTAGGGATAGGTTAGGCTTAGGTTAGGATTAGGGTTAGCTTAGGGCTACGGTTAGGTTTAAGGTTAGGGTTTGGTTGTAGGTTTATATTTTAGTTATATTTACTTCCTTTATACCAAGCCTTTTGCTGCTGTCATCTTGGCAGCAAAATAGACACTGCCTAAAGTAAATCACTAAATGTGAGATAATGCCTATATAATATAAAAAAAGGTAAAATGTGTCATAGTCACTGTATATAGCAAGTTAATGGTAAAAACATGCTACTTAATTCATAATTGCAACTAAATTGCAAGGTTGTTCCAACATGACATGAAAACAGGCTGCTTTTGGCCAACAGTTAAGTTTATTCTAATGAACAAGATAAATATACTTGGTTATTAGCAGATTTCGACCTATAGGCTAAGAGATATATCTCACTTGTATTTTTGGTTAATGTAAACATTTGCTAATGCATCTAGACCCTTATATTATATTTTTGATTTTATTAAAAAATCACGGAATAATTGAGTTTTCTGATCAATTTCAAACAAACTATTCTCACATCGTTCACTGCTTCATATTTTCATGATATTGAAGCAAGTCAAAATCTCATAGACTTTTGCTGAGAATAACAATATATGAGTTTTCAGTGAAGCATTCCATGAGTTTTCAGTGAAGAATTTTTGATAGCTTTTAAAAAAATGATAAAAGTATTGTGTATATTAACAAAAACACATTTTGTTTCATAAAAGTCTTTGCTTCTCACATAAAAAAATTCGGATTCATTTACTTTAACAACTCAAACCCCCAAGTTTTACTGGAAACGTTGCAGGATTGACCTAGGCAGCTAATCAATGCTTTGCAGTAGTTGGTTAATTAGATCCTAGTGCTCACTTCAATCAAACACCCCAGTAAAAAACAATTGGTTCATAGTCATTGTTCAACGTACAACTCACCTTTTTAATGGGAACAACTGACAACATTACCCCGTTGCGAGATGGTTTATACATGAACCTACACAAATAGGGAAATATCCTGTTGTTAAATAAGTAGGTGGTACTGCTCCTGCCTTTTGAATTCCGTCCATGGAGCACAACTGTCGCTCGGCCAAAAGCTAACAGGGCAGAAAATGGTTCTTTCTTCATTTTCATGTTCTTTCAAAATTCTGAAATCCCGCCCTAAAATTTTATCTGTTCAAAAAGAATGTTTTGGCTCAAGGATGTGAATTTCAAACTCACAACAGAAGGTCAACTGAAGCTCATGTTATTCTGAACTACCACTCCGTTCCGGATGACTGAGCCGTTGCTATAGAATCAACAGTAAAACAGCAGAGGTGCCGGAGTCAGATTTTCAGACTCCGAGTCCGTTCCTGTTCCAAATTTTTTAATCCAGGCCCAATTCTTTTTCAAATTTGAAAATTCAACTCTTGTTCAAACTCCGTCAACAATCGATGCAACCGAAATTAGCAATGTTTTTACTTAAACAATGACATTTATAAAGATCACGCAGACTCCTACTGCCGAAAATAAAAAGTGAGTCGGGTCTGGGTTCGTTTTTTTACACATTTTTAACTCCGGTTCCCAATCCTGGTCCGAAAAAACACGCAGAATCCTGCTGGAGTCAACTCCGAAACTCCGGATCCGCGGCCGCCTCTGAAAAACAGCAAGCAACTACCCAAATGTTCATTTGCAGCTGCATCGGACCAACGTGGAACCGTACAGTGAGTACCTCTGTTTCTTCAGAGACTATAAAAACCTTTGCTTTTATAAGGGTGGGCAGACTTTTGACAACACAAATCAATAATTCCATTTCAAATCGGATTCACTCTTTTTTACTACTCAAAATGAGTTAACTTTTTTTCTTTGAAATAGCTTCACTCGATGTATAAATTTTTCAAATAACTTTATTTCACCAAAATTATTATGATTGAAGGCTTATCGCTGATTTGTGAGTACATCCAGAAAACAACAATTTTTTTGTCAAAAAAACATGTCGTACGAAACTTTCAAATGGCTAAGAAATAAATTACTCGATTTGACTCAGCACAGATGAAAACTCGATTCGAACTAGATCTACCCTGTCCGTATTTACAGTCTACACTCCATTTCACTCGTGGTCTCGTCGTCAAACGACAGTGGCGTTCATGCAGTTCGGCATTAGAAGTATACAATCTTGAAGTAAATTTGAAATTAGCATCCAAGTCTTTTGTTCATTGCTCAAGTTGGTAAATGTTTGCTTGCAGGTTATTCAGCTGATGGAGCTGCTCCAGGAGTATTTTTGAAAGCTGGCGGTTGCCGGCATTCCTGGCGCGAGACGCAGTATCTTGCTGATTTATTCTAGGAAAGGTGGCTCAAAGAATATTTGCACCTGTTGCAGCCACGAAGTAAGTGGCATTGTTCATCGCAAATGCCTGAATCCAGGTGAGGACGTGCTCATCAAGGATGAGACCTCGAAACGCAGCTGCTGACCGAAGGGAGTTGTAGCGTCTGTGGTGCCTGGCCCTGCCGCCTTAATGCGTCCAGTCCGGATAATACCGGCGTGCGGCTTTCTGCATCGCAATATCAGGAAATTGTGCCTGTTGTAAGGAGTTGGAGATGAGGACAATAAGAACTAGTGCTTTGCTGTAGTCTTGTGCTGCGGATTTCTTTCTTGCCGACTTGCAACAATTCTTGCTAAATGCAGACGGTACAGTAGAGATGAACGGATGAAATGTTTTCAAATCCAAGTACAATCCAAGACTTTCATTTCAAAATGCAATCCAAATCAGACAAACTGACAGTTTCAAAATCCAAATCCTGTTTGAATCCAAAATTCTATCAATTGTGTTTTGCTAAACGCAAAATAGCCCCAGCACAGTGTTTGCGCCATGAGGCAAAATAGACACTTGTGGCGGCCTGGAGACGGTGTCACATATAAAATAAATGGCCACCGGTAGATGGCGCCCATAAATAGTCACTGTGACAGTCATCACAAGCGAATGATCGAAATTCACTTATCCCTAGGCTATATCCAGGGCTATCATACCGTCCTTATTTCTAAGATTTATCATTATTTTGCAGTACTACGTCTTAGAAAATATTGATGTCCTTATTTCTAAGAAATGTCCTTATTTGGGACTTGCGTCGTTATGTTTTCCTATTTTCAGTAGCTTAACAATTCTAAATAAGCAATATCAGATAGACATACATACCATTTCTATCTCATCGAAAACATTTTGTAATCAAAGTTTTTGATATCATGAAAGTAATATAATCTTGCAGCACAGAGACGTAATGCACTATCAAGGTAATGTTAGCACTGTAAGCTGTCTACTGTGGTTGGGATTCTTAGGAAAGCTGGTTGTGTAGCGAAGGTTTAGCATTTAATTGATTCAAGAAACAAGCAAGCGAAAAAAGCGTTTTCCGTGGCGATTCCAAGAAGGAAGTCGAAAATAAAACATTGCTGAAGCAAATGGTTCCCGGAGATATATAGGTAAACATGATCTAACATTAGTCATGCAAAGAGAAACAAATAATTTTCCTCAGCCGTCCTTATTTTTGGTTCTAGATCGATGGTAGCGCTGGCTATATCCCAAGATGCAACCTAGTATCAGTAGAGTGAACGCAGTGAGGGGTTTCTCTTGTTGCTGGTTGCTTTCCTGTTAGTTTAATGCCCCAAATTACCATCTTTCGCTTGTGCTTCCCTCAGTAGGTCAAGGCGATGCAGATGCCTGTCACACACTAGCAAAAATACTTTGGAAACAAACTCAAGTTAACTGGTGCTCTGTCTTTGGCTCAGAATAGCCTATTATGATAGTGGACACATCGAATACTTCAAGATAAGCACAATCAGCATCAAATGCAATAAGAAGCTCTTAAAGCGTAAGTTGACAAATTGCCACCAGACAAACAAATTATCATGTACAGTATACAGCACAAGCTAATCATTAGCACTAGGCTACACATATATAAAACACTGTAGGCCTACTATAACGATTATGGGTCAAGAAAAGGGACAGAATCAATGAAACTCACACGAATTCCTTAACTTTGACGACACGATACATACGAGAGCAGGCTTGTACCTCACATCAGGCCCGTAACCAGGGGGGCGAAGCTGCCCTTGAAAATTTTTCGCCCCCCTGGAAGAATGTGTTGGATATAGTTTGAAACTATTGAACATTGTTCAAAAAATTTGGGCCCCTCTCAGAAAACTCTACGCCCCTCCTGGTCTCCCAAGCTGGTTGCGGGCCTGCCTCACATCACTGGATAATATGTCAATGCTCCAAATACAATACGGTGTACAATTTAGACGGATGTGAGAAACTCCAATGAAGCAAACTTAAAGATTAAATGCAGTAGCCTAATCTGCAGTTCAGAAACAGAACTGAAAGTTGTGAAGAAGTTTAACAAGATTATCAAATCCAAATCCAATCAAAATCCGGATAAGCAAAATTTATAAAATCCAAATCCATTGCAAAGATGAAAATCTGCCAGTCCGAATCCATGTTCATCTCTGGGATACATTTCAGTCTGAGCGGACTGTGAAATTTTTCAGTCCAAGTCCAGTCCTGATCTGCAAATTTTTTAAAAATCATTAGTCCGATCCAGTCCTGTTGCGTCCATGGAAAAAGAGCTTTTTTATTTTCCCTCATGAGGCAAAAGCACTACTGGAGCTATTTTGCCTTTAGCCAAATACCATTGGTTGAAGGCAAAATAGTTCCAGTAGTGCGTTTGCCTCACGAGGTAAAATAGACACATCTTTTAGGCATTTCCAAATTCAACAAGGGACTGTCAACTTTGCTATCAGAGACAAAAGCACTGCTGAAGTTATTTTACCATTTGAAGAATCCAATTGGTTGGATTGGTCATGTGACAAGGACGATGCACATGGATTAACGTAAGGTCCACGTAACATGATCTAAAACCCTAAACTTAAACCCAAACTCAAAACCTAAACCCAAACCTAGACCAATGACTTAAACCTAAACCCAAAACCTAAAAGCTGAACCTGAAACCTAAACTCGAAACCTAATCCGTAAATCTAAACCCTGGTTTTCAACCTTTTTCAAGCAGCGACCCATTTTGCAATAATTTAACCTATCGACCTCCTTCCAATATTTTCCAGTCAGAAATATGAAATGCAGTTGTGTTTGCACAATAGAAAATCAAAATGATTAAAAAATAACTTACGATATCACTCTGCTTAACAAAAACTCATTTATTAAATCCTTGCACATGTTAGCAGCAGTGAGGGAGACCCGTGACGTATACAATTAACACCAGAGCACGACTCATTGTAAAGAAGAATAACTCCCAAGTAAGCTACTGCAATCAAAAGTCTGATTTACAAACACAGCACATTCTTACGTCACAAAGTTATTCGTGCATTGCCGAACGCAACAGTACTGTTATGGTCATGATCCCATTTAAAACAATTTTGAATGAAAAAGTAGGCTATCAATTTGACAGGTAACAGTGGCGCTGCCAGAATGACACCGAAAAGGCCATGGCCTCCCCGAAACAAACTTACTCAGATTTTTGCTGGTGCTTTGCATCAATTTTCAGCTGTTAGAAAATAAATGGAAGTAACAGTCGGACTCAAGACGACGTCATTGACTGACTACGTCGCTGATGGTCCCTTCCCAAACAAAGTTATTGGCTATGCTACTGCTAGGTTATCCTATTATACACTCGCACAGCAGGCATAGACGCTAACCATTCAACCATGTTCACGTTCTGCAAGAACTCAGCGTTATATGTGGATACAGTTCAAATTGCATAGTGTCAGCAGAGCTATTGCCAGTGATGGCAAAATATACACTATCATTTAGCAAATCTGTAAAATCTAATGACAACTGAAATTTTTGGTATGTTCAAAATAATCACATTATAACAACAACAATTTTCTCAGTCCGATCCAGTCCTGATCTGGTCAAAATTGGCTTCAGTCCTGATTAGGGTTGCCAGATGCGTTTTGTAAAAATACCGGCCATTTTCATTTGTCAACAATGCCAGATCTAAGCTGTGTCGTATTTCGTAAGAGGCGCAGAAAACAGAGAGGCAGTCAGTATTGTTAATCCACAATTAATATTTTGCCCGTATTTTGGCTGATTCGTTACATTTCAGTGTGTGTGTGACATAACAACCGCACCAAGGATTGCGTCAACAGCAGCAAATAACTTCGCTGAAAGAACTGTCCTGACAAGATTCACTACTAGAGTCAATATAATTTGAGAAATTCTGCGTTAGTTCTTTTTGAAATTACGGCAAATAATTTATTTTCAAAATACCGGCTTCAGGCACTGATTTTCAAAATACCGGCCTTTCACCGGCCTCTACTAACTAACAGTAAAATACCGGCCAGGCCGGTGAAATACCGGCCATCGGGCAACCCTAGTCCTGTCCAGTCCTGATCCGTGCTCATCTCTGATTACAGTGCATGGTATAGTGCGCTCGTGTATCTTTTATTTGTGTTGTGTTTCCTCGTTATAGTTCTGGTCATTAGTGTGTTTTTCTTGCCTGTCCGGCGCAATTTGTGAACGTAATAGTGTTTTTTGTGGTCATGTAAAATTAGTGCGCGTATTAGTTTGCGTAGCAACAGCCACCAAACTTCACCACTACTCGACCCCCCGCATAATTGTTTTTTTCTCAATGCCTGTTTTGTGTCCGCGTTGATGGTTTGCGTTTCTAATCAGCTGTATGAAACGTTTGCTGTTGCCGCTCGTAATTTTTTTCGGCATAAACCAATTTGGAAAATTCCTAAGTGGTTAAAACCACTAGGAGCAAAAATAGTATGAGAGAAGTGCTGATAACAACGAACTTTTCATGCCTATCTCTAAATCACTCAAAAACTTTTTGTTGTGGTTTGGCGTAGTCGATGTTGTAATTAGCCAAGAGACATTCAGACTGATACAATGCATTTGGTATGACTAGGGGCATACCAAGGTTAGATGTCGCCGGGTGTCAAACGAAATTTCTGACCTATTATCTTACGTCAGGTGTTTTTCTTCTCAGAGTAAAGGTAAACTTTGGCGATAACTTTTTTGATGTATGTTGCGTAAATAAAAGCTTTTGGTTAGACGTCAGACAGTCCACAACATGAGATAGTTTGGGAATAACCAAGCATTGAAAAGAATTCGACTTAGCCTTAGACCTCGATTATTCTTATATTTGTAAACATAAACCTAAACCCTAACCTAAACACTACAGTAAACCCAAATTATCAGTTCTCAGCATATTTGATATCTCAGTGAACAGACATCGCTTGTGAAATGCCAAAGATGATAAGATAGTGTTTTTTGCTATCTAATCCTATCCTGTTTTTGAAAAGCGATATCCGTATCCGATCCGAATTTTGTTTTTGTTGAAATCATACTATCCGTATCCGAAAAATATCCAAAAGTGTATTATGATGCACAACATACATTTTTGTGTTGTGTCCATTTTGCCTTATGAGAACTGCTGGAATTGTTTTGCCTTTAACTGAGGATGGTTGATTGAAGTAGTCACATGACAAGTTTGAAACACATGTCCTGCTTAGTTGACCATGACATCTATAACAGCCCAGTCCCACCTGTATGGACAAGTGTTGTCATGGTTTCAGGACAGGCAAGCCGTTAGTGGCTTCTTGTTTGCATTACGTGAACTGTAAGCTAAATCATAACTCTAAATGCTGAACCCCTAAACCTAAAACCTGAGCCTGGACCTTTGCCATCAGCCCTGACATTAGACCCTAACCATAAATTTTTAAACGCCAAGCAACTGTCTCTTTGCATCAGAGATGATCGGATAATGGATTTTTGCTATCCGATCCTATCCTGTTTGGAAAAATGATATCCGTATCCGATCCGAATCCTGTTTTAGTTGAAACCATACTATCCGTATCCGAAAACTATCCGAAAGTGTATTGTGATGCACAACATACATTTTTCTGCTGTGTCAATTTTGCCTCATGAGGCAAAACAGCCTTATGAGGCAAAATAACTGTTAGAGTTATTTTGCCTTCAGCTGAACATGATTGGTTGAAGTAGTCAACTGATGAGTTTGGAACGCATGTCCTGCTTAGCTGACCATGACACCTGTAACAGCTCAGTCCCATGCATGGATGATGGTTGTCATGGTTTCAGGGCTGGCAAGCAGCTTCTTATTCGCATTAAGTCAGTGGTTTTAAAAATTATAGCTGTGGATATAATTTTAGTCTAGAAAAAGTAGGCCTATTCGTCCACTATGTTGAAAGCCTTCACGTAGGCCTGCTACTAGTGGTACGCGTACCACAGTTTGGGAACCACTGCATTAAGTGAACTGCCAACTAAACCCTATCGCTAAACACTGAATCACTAAACCTTGACTATAAGCCCTGATCCTAAACCCTAACCTTAAACTCTTAAACCCCAACAAATTGTTTCTGCGTATTGTACTTGTCACATGACCACTTCTACCAATTGTGTTCAAATGAAAGCAAAAGAGTCCCAGCATAGGTTTTGGCTCATGAAGCAGAATAGACACTACCTGAATGCATTTTGGGCCCTGTCATGCTTATAAACGGAAAGTTTGACATATCT
>JGI24158J21664_10003992_pt1 | contig 18794 bp, 11 predicted proteins | sample Ectturendosymbi3_FD_21664 | JGI IMG/M metagenome (IMG submission 21664)
CTTTTGGTCAAAATGTCCGACGCACGTCACAACCAGTAAATATTTTTTGAATATCACTGCAATGCTTTCAAATAACTTTTCAAATATGCTTTTTCAAAAACTGACATGGTGTTAAAAGACACTTCAAAAAATTCTAAAAAATCCTTTCTTTGAAAAAAGAATTACGTATGTCAGTGTTGCCCAGCAAACGTTCGTCACAGCTTGGGTTGTTGTCAAGGATGACGCAGGGCTATTTCTACAGAAAAATCGCGACTGAGAAAGGCTTGCGTTGAGCTACGAAAAGACACGGTTTGGTTTGCTTATTGGAACGTTATCTTTATAACCACATGCAATGAATGTCTGTGGAAAGCTTCATATGCGATAGAGAAAGAAATGTGCTGCTGAGAGATAAACGGCTACTACCTGAAGGTAAACGGTAATGTTCGCAAAAGTTCAGTCGATAATTTTGACATAATTTCGCCAATAACTCAAACATCACGTCCCTTTTATCCGAACAAGTAAATTTTTCCACATGTAAACTGTTTTGTTTCATTTTAAGTAGATATAAGCCAACAGGGTGTAGGCTACCTACTAAACAAACTTCACTTTCAAACTTAAGGATTTTGTTTGTCCTTTGCAAGCGCGACTGCTTACGTTTGAACAATGGCCAACATAAAGTTCTTGCATGGACTTTGAAAACTGATTTTCACTAATTTTGTTTGTTTATTAGAAAATGTCAGTGATGGCAAGGCAAGGCCTGAATAATCATTGGTTAATTTCCACAATAGTAGAAAAGATGAACATATTATAAAACAAAGAAAGTATAAACACAACTTAAAAGAGATAAGCGCATCACAAGACAAGAAAAGCTCGTGGAAAATGCAATTGACTTGCGTTTGCGCAATCCTTGACCATTAACATGACGATGGATGAAATTGTGTGCTCATCTCTCTGGCTTTCGTGGATCACCAAAAACAGGATTTCGTCAGTTTGTTCTCAAAGGTGCCACCTAGTGGATTCAATAATAACCCCCATAAATCGTGAAACACCCGATCCGATTTAAAATTTTTGAGACCTCGAGGAAGCATACCAACCGACCCCCAAAAAACCTTTTGGGGTTGCTGCGGGAGTACGGTGCTGACGGCCACTGGGTTTTGACCGTCAAATCATTCTGTTCCTGCACAGATGTTTGTGTTCGTATCGGTGGAGCTAAACCACAACCGTTCACCGTGGGTGTTGTTGTGAGCGGTAATGCACAACAAGTGGAGAAGTTCAAGAACATCGGTACACGGATTAACACAGCAAACTTTGTTCTGCGTGGGCTTTACCGCTTTGTGGTGACAAATCGCGAGCTTTCATACACCGCAAAGCTGGAACGGTCCTTATGCCGATCCTCACCTATGCTCATGAATCTTGGGTAATGAACTGAAAAGGTGCTGTCTCCCTTTACGTATTCAGTCCTGTCTAGCGTGACGCAAAAACAGGATTGCGGCAACGGAGAATTCGCGGCTAGGTTAGCACATGGCATTTGAACTTCAATGCGTTTAATACTTACGTAGACATGGATGTCGATGTAGGTGATGTGAATGGTGGTGGGCCGACCAGCAGGCGTTCTAATCGTGAAACTGCAATCGGTGTTCGGCTGGTAAGGCTGCAGACGGAAAAACGAACAGTTATTCCTAACCAAGGAGGGAACATGACAAACGGAAATCCAAAAGTCGTTTTGTGAATGCTTTTTGTGAGCTCTGAAAAGTTTAAAGATTAATTTGGGTCTCTTTTCATTTCGCAGATGCTGGAAAAGTTCCACATTCACACAAAAAGCAAGACTCGTTTCCTGTAATCTCACTGTTGTTGAATTACCTGAGGGTAAAATTTACTGTAAACGCTTCCATGGTCTCCCGTTATGCTTCCTCCACAGCTGTTATTCGATGACGTATACGTGATGTCATAACTGGAAAAAAAGCACACACGAAAATAGTGAACGTAGGAAATGGTCGAAACAGCTCTGTTGCAAAGCTCACAAATAAACTGATAAAACACATTCATTGATGTCGTTCTCTTCTCAAATGCACGTCAAGCAACTTAAATAAACCAAACTGCAGCGGTGCAGTTACGGTCTTGGATGAAGTCAGCTTCGCACACGGTACTTACCCTTTTCCGACGATAAGCGGGTCAGTAACTAGTTTCAGGTAAACTGCGTTGGACTGAACAAAGATGGGATCGGGTAGACCGTTTCCACACAGCTGCTTGATCAGTGGAGCGCTTGCATCGGTTCCGTTCCTGAAGGAAAATTAAGGCATGAACTGGAGCGGGTGCAAATATGGCGAGTCTGCAACATTCTAACCGGTAAATGTTGCAAAGAGATAGCCTGTTTTAAGATCTTTTCCCATGAGCAACTTGCTAAAAACCACAATGTTTCAAATTCTACACTCACCTAGGATTTTTGAAAAACAATTAACTCAGAAATTTCACTTTTAGAATTAAAAAAAAGTCACGAAAACGTTAGTTTTTAGACAGTATATTTCACCTGACTTCGAGGTGATCGTAATCACAGTTGTTTTCGAATTCAACGTCGAAGAAATTAAAGAAAAGTTGGATTTCTTTTCCTTCCTCGACGGTGAGCACTGTTTCGCATACGAGGTTGTGTACGTACGGATCCGGCCATCCGGGGCTGAAATAAAAACGGATTCGATCTCATCACAAAAACGGGTCAGAAAAAAGCACGTCGCCATCGATAACTACCTGAATATCTGACCGTACGGTTGGTCAAGCTGTCGTGAGCACGAGGTCGTTTTGTATTCGAGACTAAATCCATTTCCGGTTGAACCAACGTTGGTGTGAAGGTTGATCTGCGAATGTGGCATCCGCTGTTTAATTATGTTCATAATTTATCGTAAACGACTGAAATGGATGAAGTATTTGCTATTCTACTGCGGACTCTCATTGTTGCGATAGGAAACGCGGAAAAATTTAATTTACCTTCAATTTCAAACATCTAGGTGCTACTAACAGGAAATTTGTGAGCGGTACTGCAGAAGACAAAAAGAACTACAATGCAGATACTTTTTCCAAGCTAAGAGAGATTTTTTTGCCAGTGTGGAACATGACCATGAAAGTCAAACAAGTAACAGGGATCCTTTAAAGCAGGGGTCTGAAACTCAAATTGCTCCGAGGGCCAAATGAGGGGGTTATGTAGTAACCCTAAGGCCGCATTATGAGACTGACGCAACATTAGCGGTACCTGCACCTTACTAGAAATAGCTTTTCCATCCTATGTCCTGCAAAAGCTATCGCGGATTATGGGCAAGTAATTTCTGAAGGCATCTCTACGTTCGTTCCAAACAGGGATGCATAACCTTTTCGTTAATGCCGGCCGCATTTCTTTTATTTATATGAATTACGGCCGCCGGTGAGTTAAAAATATTTTATATCTTTGCAGTGCTTCTGCTTCCACACACTAAGCCTAGTCTGCTTCCATACATCTGTTTTGCCGTCTTTCTACTATGTATCCTCATACAGCAGACAATGAGGTTTTGTTAATGCACGGCCGCCATAACTTCCTTGAATTACATGTGCACGGCCGCATAACTTTTTATCGACGGCTGCATGCGTCTGCAGGTTGTGCACTCCTGCTTTAAAAGATTGGTCACTCATTGGCCGAGCACTTTTAAACACGAGCGAATAAACTAAAAAACTTAAACGCTAATTATTTGAAAACTCCCCAAAAGCACCGCAAGCTGCACAAAATGCTCTCGTGCGCCACATGCGGCCCGCGTGTTTGAGACCCCTGCTTTAAAGTTTGAAGTACAACACAAGTAGTAAACTGCAGCTGCGGCATACCTGAAGAACCTGCTCGAAGCTGACAAAATCTTCGGGCAAATCGGATCCGCAGTATCGTCGCACCTGACCACTGTCACCTGCGACGTAAGCGTCAACTTGGAAGTGACAAAAGCGACTGGGAAACAATTCCGAACCTCAGCGAAAAGCATATCGTTGCGTGTGTTTTAGAAAAGTTAAATTTGTGAGACTTGGGGGCCAGACCAACTCACCCAGCGGGTAATCCCGGATCTCGACGTACGCGACCGCACAGGATGTTCCTGTGTTGGAGGACGACTGGATGTCGAGAGAAGTGAAATGCAGAGCGATGTACTTGCTGACGTCTCGGCCGGCGTCCAAAACCCACCTGCGTGTCGTAAATATTCAGAAAAAAGTAAGACGAGCTCGTGGTCGATGATCGAGGTAAAGTGGGGTCAGAAAAGACATTGTTTTGTAGAAAATGCGAGTCTTTGTTTACTTGTTGCGCTCGACGTCCTTTCAAGATGGACACTTAAGGTCAGGACACCACATATCTGTGTTTTTGTAGCTTTTGCGTTCAACTCTCAAAAGAGAGTAATCCTGTTCGGTGTCGGCCAGGGTGCGTTTGCACACAAACTAACACTTCAACAAATTTTGTTTCGTTGGGACGCTATTTCCGCATCCTCGATCTGTGCCTGAAAAAAACTAGATTTTTCCTCACTTGCCTCTTTCCTTCACAAAACTGAACTTGAACAAAGGTTTCAGCTCTAGAAGTCAAAAGGTTTTTAAAATCATGCCCCTCAAAAAAATTAATGAAATAGATTTAGTTACCGGCATGCCTGGGCTTGCGACTGTCCTGTGATTGGAGGAGAGTTGAGAGTCGCGGTATCAGACCCGACAGTGATGTCGCCACCACAAACGCGAGGCTTGGACTCATACGATGCAGTAAAACCTGTGCGTTTGCAATCAGAAGTATAAGGAAAATTTATACTGCTGTGTGGCATTTTGCCAACGTGTTTTGAAAGACGCGACGCTAAAATGATCGTTCTTTGGCAAACACAAGGAGAAAAACTAGGAAGAACATAAAAAATTGAGCAATCTCTGCGCTCAGGTAGGAAATGGATGTGCGCGATGTGAAACCATTTTTAACGGTGAGCAAAAAGAGCAACGCAGCNAATCTGTTTTNAANCTTTTGTAACAGCCAAGCCGTCGTGCAAGCTAGACGTCAAAACGCAAATAATCGTAATTACAGTAATCGGAGATTTTTTGAAGCACAAAAAATGNGAAGCACAAAAAAATATTTTCTCTTGTGAAGAGAAATAAAAACTCGGACGCGAAATAATATAATCCTGGAGACAGACTCGTTCTAAAACTGGATTACACTGTATGTTTCGTAAGCCATTGTTACCCACAACAAAATTTCTCAATAGCCCGTATTTTGGATTACGCGCCTGTAGAATATCATTCCGCTAGGTTTATACGCCGTGAAGAAGTTAGTTAACGCAATATTTTGATCGGTTATCAATTCGCAAACAAACCTTCATCTTCTACAAATGCGTCAGACACAAAACGAATGTAGAGGACGTTTGTTGTGGATGTGAATGGTGCAGGAATTATGTTTCCACAAGCAACCAGGGCGAGAGGATCCACTTCGCTACTGCCATCATGTATCTAAAGTAAAATAAAGAGAGATCTGGCAACTTGGCTTGGTATGGAACAGTATCTGTTTTCGCCTGCAAACGAAAAAGACACACCCGTGGTGAGTTGCATTGTTGGGATAGAGCCTTTGTGTTAATAACTCATCAGGGACTTGCACCAAAATACGAACTGCTACAGAGCAACAGTTGTCTGCTTGCATGCGAAAGGGTTAGGGAAGCCCGGGCAGGCTTTCATTTTAGCTGGGTTTACACTTTCTCGGCCAAGTTCAGCTCCTTGCGGAATAGGGCAAGCCACGATAGGTACCTGTTGCGACACAGCACTCCTGCGCAACTGTGATGATCATCTAGCGGACCGCAACCTCTTCAAAAACATAACCTTATTAAATTCGCAAGAATTTGGTCAGTAATTTTAAACTATAATAGATTTTACGAAACTGTCGAGGGGTGCCCGACGAGACAACCTGTTTAACAGTTTTTTTCGGTGTCCCAGCGACTTAACTTTAATTTGCATAAAATTGTTTAACGTTTGCAAAAAAATTAGTATCTATCTATCTACTATCTCACCAGCCAGAAAATATTCTTATGTGGGAACTTTAAAACAACGCAAATTTTTTCGCTATTCGTTGTAAAAAAAAACATGGCGGCGGCGTCAAAGGCAACAACGTCTCATCGCAACCATTGCATTCCAACTTACCTGCACGTAATCATATCTGCAAGCGCCATCCGAACTTCGATTTTCTAACTTAAACAACGTGAAGGAGATTTCGATGACGTTGTTTCGCTCGACAGTGATCGTCCACACGCAGTTTAAGTCAGGATCGTATTTTCCTGTCAATGAACGATGACAACATTTTAATGCAAGGCGCAGATTTCAAGCTAGTGGCGTGAAGGGGGGATCTCATCTACAAAAAAAAACAAAGAACGACGCGACTAATATAACCGCTGTGCTCAAATGCATTTAATCTTCACGAACAAGATGCCAAAAACAAAACTGACTGCATCAGTCAACTTAATCACAATTCATGACACCAATTCAAGCTTGGCGACACAGCACGTAAACCTGGACAGAAGACTAGGATACTGGATCGAGGCATTCGACTGCTGTTCGTTTGGGTATTGTGGCGAATCACACTTGAATATTTTGCAGTCACTGTAGCTTTTTTTGCGCCAGTAAGTTAAAGCTAAATCCATTATTCAAACTTCCTACTCTTTTAATAAACGAACATTCTTCCATTTGATGTGAAGCTAAAGCGTAACATGCATCGGTTACTTGGACTACTCCATTCATGGAAAACCGACGCACACTGAGTTGAGTTGATTTTATTTGGCGATATTATTAATATTCAGCAAGAAAAAACACAAATTAGAGCAAGGACGCCAGGGCATTGAAGGAACCGGAAGGTTATGGAGTCGATGCCCCTCAAAAGTTAAATTAGCTTTGTTACTGACTACTCCTTTCATAGAAAACCTACGCACACAGACAGAAGCTACAACTTTCCCCCCGACCACTATTTGCAATACAAACGAACAGTTGGGAAAATTTTGTTATTTTAGACTCTAGACCAGCGGTCCCCAAACGTTTTGGACGGTGGGCCAAATTTGCGGCCTTATCAGTGTCCGCAGGCCGGACTGTTTCGTGCATTAAAAAAACGAAACAAAAAACCGCACGCATAACATTAGAAACGTTTGTACATTGCAACTTTTTCTGTGTTTGATAACATGTTTGCAATGTGACTTGTACAACAGCATTTTTGGTTGCATGATAGTCGCACTATTTGGTTTCACGCTTGATGCTGCTATAAGTTAGCTGCTTCTACGATTTTCAAGAACCCTGTATACCTCACCAGTCACTGACCAGACAGCAGAGACGTAGTCGAAACCTAAACTTCGAGACCGAGGCCTGCTTAAAACCTCGAGACTTCTTCAAAACGTTCGAGACTCGAAAATTTGGAGATTATGCCGAAATCTTTCTACAAATTTTCAAAAAAGTGTCAAGCCCACTACGAAATTGGAATTTTGCGAATTTTCGGCACTTTTCACACTTGCTTATTTTATTTCTTACCTCCAGATACAACAGACAAAAAGTACATTGAATTAAAGAAGTTTCACTAAGCCATATTGTTGCAGAATTCAAAGTCTCAAGACAATACGTTTGAGACCGACCCAAAGTGCAACATTTCAGAAGTTTGACCTTTTGTTGCAAAATTTTGCAACTTAACGTTGTCTGATCTTGGCAATTTAAAGATGGATAACACTTAAACTTGATTTAAAAACAACAAAAATCACGAGTGTTGGGGTAACAATCGATTATACTGACATACACAAAATCGGCAAAACTGTCACAAAAGTATGTTAAATTTTACATAGTTTGAGACAGGATATTTTACGCCAGGTCTTAACTACAGGCAGGCACGTATCCTTTGAGACTGAGACGAGACCTGAAACCTTCGAGACTGAGACTCGCAAAAATAGGTCTCGAGGCTACTAGGTGTAGAGGCAGGCAAATTTTTGGGTGTGCGAAGGATTTTTGTCCAAGCTTACCCGAGAAAATATGTGTCTCAAAATGATTAAGACTTTTTTTGGAAGTCACACAAAGAAGGTCTTCATGTGTATTATGGAGAAGAAAAACGTCAAATTCAGACGTATTTCGACAGCCAGTCTCATTCATCACACCATGAGAACAAAGGTATCGGAACATCTGTGTCCAAATTATGCGGAATTTTTTTCCGCATTTTCAGAGATTTTACCCGGATTTTTGACAAATCAAAACTTTTGGGGTGGCGCTTGCACCCCCCTGCATCCTGGCGTCGAGATCACGTATCGAGACTCCATCACTGTTATTCATGGTATAAATTGCGGTACCTAACAAACTCTCTCAAAATTAGCATGCAGTAATCCTGTTCAAAAAATCCAAAAACTGCCAAATCACGCTTATACTTCAAATGCCAAATGCCTACTACAATTTACAAATTTTTATGCACGCTAATGTGGATTCTACAGCAGTCTAAGCGCCAAGCTCAAGTACAATATTAGGGGACTGGTGCGCAGTAACTTCCAACGAAAAAAGCAACTAAGATGTGACAATTTTCTATATGTTTGCGTCTATTTGTCTGAGTTGTACGCAAAGCGAAACATTAAAAAGTATGGCCCAGGTACTAACTAAGTAAATCATTTTCGTTACACAAAATGCAAGTAAACTCCATACGGTTTGTAGTTGATCTTTAGATTCAAGAGATAAGCTTGGCTTGTTTGGTTTGTAGCCTGAAGCTTATCCGGATAAAATTCTTAATTACAGCAAATCCTTTGTGCTTTTTAGCCGTTTTGTGTAATTACATCTTACATTAATTCATTTACACGAAATTGTTAAAATACTAAACATTTCTAGGAAAGCTCGCGGGCCGGTCTTTGGGGAACGCTGCTCCAGACTATAGAGTGACATCACTGACTTTTTTTCCAACAGTATGCAATGCATGGTTTGGCTATAAATATACTTTCTGCTAGATTGATTGTGTTTTTCTTTGTGTTTACAGCATCAAATTTCTGCCGTTCTTTTTCTCTCCAGTTGCTTACAGTACACATGTTCACAATTTGCTTATTGGCCTTATCGTGGTTATCTGTACTTCACAGTAATCGCTTCATGTGTAGGTGGTTTCTGCTGCTCCTGACGAAAAACTGCTGCTAGCTGATTGGACGATCGGCACCGTTTTAAGTTTTGACAACAGGTAAGCATAAAGGTCTTAATATTGACATATCATGTTGGTTGCATTCTGCTCATTGCTACACGCATATCAATGGTATTTGTTTGGACATGACATTTAAGTAACAATGTGACTTGTGTTAGGGAAAAAAGCATATGCCGCGGTTAGCAGGTGGTTCTTTTGCGTTTAATTTGTAATCTCCAATGCAACAAATAAGGTTCTACATTGGGCCCTTATCCTTAAAGATTCCTAAACAAGAACAATGACGAAATATGCGATTTCAAGAGAAACCTGAGTTGTCAATGTCAGGAGCCATGAAAGTTCCAGAATCCCTCGTCAGAGGTCCCCCGCAACCTTCCAATGGTCCTGTGGTCGTTCTGTAGCTTGCAGTGAATCCGTTTCCTGAATATCAGTTCAAAACACATCGACATCAAAGGTCATTAGGAAAGCAGTGCCAGGGAGGAGTTTCATCAATTAGCATTTGCAAAGACAACGGCACGGGTTTCCATTTCGTCAGGAAAGCTTCTCACATCTCGGAGTTTAGTGGAATTTGATAAGCATGAAAAGAAACGCTATCTAATTGCATTTTAGTTATTTTAAATTAAGACGCTATTAGAAATGGAAGCGTCTCCGTGTAAACACGCATAACAATGACATGCAAAAAACATGAGGGAGGTAAACAAAAAAAATGAGTTGAAGGATAGTGTCGTAAGCTGAAACTCAAAAGCGAATGATGATAAACTATTTGGAGCTTGGCTCAACCATTTTCAAACATCTAAGTAAAATTCACATAAAAGATGGACCGTTTACATTTGACGACTTGACGTAAACACTGAAAAGCACTTTTAAGGAACTTGTGATTTTGAAGCAATTTGTTTTGCACAACTGATGTACATTGCCAACGGCTATGTGCGTGTTTGGTTTGATGACAGATCAACGACATCTGACTGCTCATCACTGTTCAAGCCATTAGTCGCACTGCAGTTGAGTCGAGATGTATATTATTCAGTTGATGTGTGGTTTTGATGAATGTAGTGCTTTGCATACTGTTGCGCTTGCAAAACGGTAAATTCTAACCTGTGCTGATATCATCAGTGACGAATTCGATGGTCATCTGATTTCCAGTGGACAAGATGTAGGGAGGTACGCGGTTTCCACAATACGTTCCGATTAGAGGAGCCATGGTGTTAATGCCGTCGTAAATCTAAGAAAAAATATCTAATATTTTCAGCATTTGCGAACCAAAAAAAATGCGTCGCCATACCACCTCTAACCTGTTCTTTTACAGGTATGGCCAAAAAAATATCACGGAAAGTTAAAAGCTGTGAGAACTCAGCTTTTGGTAACAGCCTTGCAAACTGAATGTGAAAGAGCGATACTTGCTCAACCCGTAACCATTATCGTATCGGCTCAGTCGCCGCAAATTGTAACCCTTACCTGTAAATCAAGCAACTATAAATCCCAAGTAACTTGGAAAAATATTTCGCCAGTGGAGATTAACTAGTCATAAGTAGAGGAACAGAGGGCAGGGTCATAGGTATACTAGAAATGTATTAAAAGCAGTATTCTAGTTTTAATCCGGTTTCGACTCCATTTAACGGCGGAGGCCGGATTTACCTCATTTCTGCCATGAATTAACTTTATACCATTTCTCCATCTTGCTCGATCAAAAGCGTCTTCCTCCCGCAATCCTATCCCTCCAATCACCTTTTCTACTTGCCTCCTCCATGTCTTCCGTGGTCGTCCCTTTTTTCTTTGACCCTCCAACTTGATACTCAGCGCCTTTCTTTGGGCATCATCCTCATCTCTCCTCAAAACATGTCCGTACCATCGCACCCTACTTGCTTTTGCCAGCTTTTCCACAGTTTCTCTTAATCCACGCATGTTCATCAGTGTTCTTTTTGTCCATCAGTCCTCGCGCCACACATTGCTCTTACCGTAAATTTCCCAGTTCACCTCAGAATTGACACCTCATTCTCCCCATGTCTCACTGCCGTACAGCATAGCATAGCCGATCTCACACATGTACCAGAGATCTTTCCTTTCATCTTCAGTGAGAACGTTTTCCCATATCAAAATCCCCGCCTTTTCTGAATTTAATCCATCCACACCTTGTTCTAGCTGTTGAAGCTGTTTCACACCCTGCACTGGCATTGAATTCGCGGAGGGCGGGAAACTGCGGTAACTGGATAACCACGTGAATCACTGAACAAGAAAATGCAGCAGTAACAACCGCATTGTTTTGAAAAGAACAAAGTTACCTTGACGTTGTCGTACAAGCATCCGACGTGGGACTCCAAATCGAAAGTGGAAAACTTCAGTTCGACTAGTTTTTGCCCAGGGGTCACCTCGATCTGCCAGGTACAGTTCCTGTTGTTGTGGACGTCGGAGTGCGTGAACGCGTTGAGGACACCTGGTGGCGAAAACGGGAGTCGTGGGACGTTTCTGCTGGATTTGCTGATTTTTATTTCATTTGTTAAGTTTATTGCATTTTGCACTCGTGTCTACACACATAATTTTTTTAGATAAAATTGAAAGCAACAACCAGTATGAGGCTGATCGCCAACATTTTTTTTTCAATCTTTTTCAAAGACGTGTGAAGAAGTACAGCCTATAGCTCCGTTGTGGGAAATGGAGCTGAAGTGAAAGACAGAACCATGATTCTCACTCAGTTGGCATACCTTGATCTAATTTAGAATGTGTGCATATACAGTAAGCAAATGGTTTAATTACAATAAAAAATTCATCCTTGTCCAATAAAACCAATCAGAGCAATGAGCATGAAAGCAAACGCACAGCGTTTGCAAATGTAGAAGGTCAGCATATAAGCTCAATGTTTACGTAAATTAAAAGCCAGTTTGGTGAATGAATGCCCATACCGATTAGCTTCTTTCAAATGGCTGTTAGCTGCAAAAATGTACGAAACCGCCATAGTGTTTTTGGGAAACGTTCTCAGAAATTTTAACCGCGCCTGCGTAAAACACCTGGACACGCCAAACGACACAGGAGGAGCATAACGGAAGAGGGGCATGCAAAATATTGAGGGGCCCTGTCCAAATTGAAAATGACGGCCACTTTTCATAACCCCGCACAAACCAAGCTTTACTGGTACAAATCTGCTTGATAAAAACATTTGCGTCACTTTTTCGAGTATTTTCTACGTTTTGCGATAAAAACGTCTGAACGAGTAAGAAAGGGTCATAGTCAAACCGTTCGAAAACTGTCTAACAATTTTGGCTCACTTAATAATTCGCAAATTGGTTTGACCGTTGTTCTTTTCTCTAATGTTTTCTCGATTTTTACCGAATCTTGTGGATTATTTTACCTGGGGGGTGAAATTTCACCCCAAATGCTCACAACCACATATTGTGCTGGTATGCGATCAACTGCCAGCTCAAAATAATGAACCACTGTTAATTTCGGAAGTGCGATGCTCTCTGTAATAACTTTGTTTTAAGTCAATGTTAATAAAGCATCAAACGATCCATAAGGGTTGTTTTTGAAAAGAGCGCTTCTGCTCTTGCTGTAGTCTTTTAAATTGACGGAATGTAATGCACCATGCTCCTGTTTCTAGATATCTGGATGCACCCAACTACGGAATTTATTAACTTCAACCATATACCGACCAGTAGTAGTGTTGGTTGAGCAATAGGGACGCACGGTTCATGAACTCGGTCAAAAATACCGAAAACATTTTCACAATCAATTTATCTGCCGCGTCATGCATGGGTGCAAAAGTGTGAAGACATTTTTCAGATCGCGTTGCTTCATTTGTTCAAGAGCTCACAATATTAGTAATCCATGAAAGTTGCAAGAAAAAATAAAACAAACGCAAGCCATCGATCATATAAGACAAACCTGAACTATCGGTTAGATATCCACCGCAATCAGCGCTTTCGTAAGTAGCGTGGAAACCATAGTCGAAGGTGGCTGGGTCTGTGCTGAACACTAGGAACATGCTGCCCTGTGCAGGAAAACAGAGCCTGAGCTTGCAAAAAAATGCTTTTAATTAATTTAGAGACCATGTCAGTCTTCTAACCGTGTGGATGACTGTGCTAAGGGTGGATTGCGTTAAGGAGAGGTGGATCCACATCGAGGTTTACTGGCAAACAATAACTTTCAATTCACAGGCCATATAAAGAACATAAACGGCTACTAACCATGCTAGCGAAAGAATTCAATGTTTTGTTTCTGTGCCGTAAGGTTGCAACAAAATTTCATGAAAAGTTGTTCTTCAGAGGGGTAAAATTCTTTGATGATGGCCTGGACATTTAGGTACGAAGGATCTACTGCAGTAGCGTTTCAGGAAATTGGTAATATAAAAATATCTCCAGTTAAAACCGCAAGTTTGCAAACATATCACTTCACAGTCTTCAACAATAGCCAGCATAAAAAACTCCGTTTACTACTTTGCAGATAGACTTCGCATACCTCTGAGCTGAGGGAACCAGTGGGTCGTATGCTGTTGCAGAAGGTCCCAATCAACGGAGCGTTGGTATCCGAGCCCCCATACACTTTGACGAAGTCGTAGTCACATAATCCTGGTGCGGACCCTGGCTCAACGTTGAAGCTGTTGAACCTGAAAGCAAACGTTTTCGAGAATAAGTGCTGAAGATGCCTACCTAGCAGGCGAAATATATACTCTGTAAATCTTAGTGTCAGGTTCTTTACTGGGAAAAGATTACTTTCGATAGACAGTGAACACTACAAGAGCGTGGATCTATCTACATAATAATGCATCATTCGAGTTGAAAGTCGCTGTGCTGTTGTGGCTATGGTAAAAAAACGCATTCGAACTATTATTAATTTGACTATAGTTCTACTTCCAAATGTTGTCAATTACAGAAAGACAGTGAAAGTTTCTTGCAAAAAATCAATGCGAATGAAGACATTTCAAACATATTGTTTGATTTGACAGAAAAAACTGTGAAATAGCTGGGTAAATATGAAAAAAATCGTTTTGAGGTAGTATGCTGACGTTAAGCATTGCGTTGAGCTGACAAAAATTGTCAAAAAACAGTGAATCATTCTGTACCACAGCAAATTCAATTTCTTTTTAGCAAATTTCTAAAGGGGTCTAAAACATCGCATACACACACGACGTTTCGTAAATAAAATTGAAAGAGCATCGTGCTGATAAAGGATCATGATAAATTGTCGCTACAAGGTGTTCATCGGAGGAAATCTTTGCTATCGGAAAATCTATAAACTTGTAAGCAAACAAACGAGGAATGCACTTTTCTTGTTTTCTCCCTTTGGATTTGGCACAGTGTTATAAGTTGGTTGAACAAAGATTTTAAGTCAGTAAAGATAAGTGACAACGTTGATACGGAGAGGAGGTTCAATGTGGTAAACAAAAATATACATAAAAGCTACCGAAGCTTGCTTGCAATAAAAATGCAAGCTACCAAAGCTTCATCATCAATCTTATAAAGCATCGAGAGCACCTGTTTGTTGTCATATTATGTGCCACGGTTGCAAGATTGCATCTTACAAGCAACTTTAATGGCAGCAAGCATACATTCTTCTATCAAGCACGCTGACGATTTAAACCCATGTCGTGGCCATGGCGTCACGTAAAAAAAAACAAGTTTTCATGTCACGACTACAAAGACGTTTATTTTCTTTTGGTGCCAAGAATAAAAAAAGAGAGATGTTTCAGCAAACGCCTTAACTGGGCTGTAAGTGGTTGCTAACTTACGTCAGCTTGATGTATTTAAAAGCATCATCGAACTTGATGAGGAACTCGCAATGCTCGTTGTTGATGTAAGGTGATGGGTAGTTTGGTGACTGGATTGTCCCCGTCTCTTCAGTTAGGGTCTGACCGCAAATTGCGAGCCAGTCTGCTTTGAAACCTGTTACAAAAGAGTTTGAATGTCAAAAAAGGAAGAAAGACAAAATGCTTGATGCTGATAAATGTGAGTATTGAACCATTTTTCCGTATACTATCGTATGAGAGTCTCATGTACCAAGAAAGGTTATTTTATTGTATGTCAGCATCAATCTTGGCAAGATATCAATGCGTTCCACAGGCAGAATGTTTGCAGGACAAGTTAGGGCAGTACCGTCGTCAACAAACAAAAAAATCTTCAAGAGGTTCGTGGCACTAACCCCCTCATGCGAACTTCAATTAAAATTTTTTTCAGGGTTGAAGAAAGTATTCAGCAAACCAAGCATGGTCGTCGGAACGTGGTGGCAGGGGGAGGCCTTGGTCCCCTGGATTTTGAAATTTGATATTTTGCTCTGAACGTTTTAGTAGAAAAGCGTTTTTCATCTTAGTTTCGGAGTTGGTAAAATGAAATTTCACCACTGTTGGAGTGCCCCCACTGGAAAAAATCCTTCCGACGCCCATGAAACCAAGCTGAAGTTTTGCCACCACAAGTTATAGTACAGCTTGGTAAATCTAAAGCATCGTTTGAAACAAAAATATGTGGAATGTTGTAAACAGCTTTAAATAATTGATTTTTAGTGTATATTCTAGAGAGATTAAACAATAGGTACCTTATTGGGAAAGGCTGAAGGTGATACTAATCGTCACGTCACTTAAATCAATGAAAGAAATTATTTCAAGTTAAAACACCGAATACAGTTTTTCATTCCAGATAAGCAAACAGTCCATTTTCTCCAGTACGGATGTCCACATTTACCGACAACAAGCTGGTACTCAAATTTCCAAACCGCGTATATTTTTAGAGCTTGAAACATTACGCAACGTTTCATTACGTTGCTAAACATTAAGCAACATTTCACAGGTTTTTGTTCACTTCTTTTGGGCTACGTCTGCTTGAAAACAAAACCTATCCATTCATAAAAATGTGAGGCCAGTTGTTAATTTCTAACGAGAGCTTTAAAAGTCATTCGATTTATGTTTGACAAAATAAACATTTTAAGGAAACTTGTGAAGTTTACTCCAACAAAGCATCACGCATATGAATGTTCACAACCGCTACAATGTTTACATATCTACGTATTGGTACACCTCTCCTTATAACCACTTAGCAGCAGATACCATAAGAGCAACAAATACCATAAGAGCACTGATGTTCCGCATTTAATACAGAGAAAGCGCAAAATTTGCCATCGATGCCACTGAAACAAGAGGTGCTTCCCAAAAAGGTCTTGCAGGAAACCTACCATTCATTCCTTTCGCCCATCATGTTGAATCCACTAGGTGGCAGTTTCGTTAATGCAGTTCGTTATTATCTCAATACAACGCAAATTTCTCACCCATGTGTTGAGTGGAATAGTCAGAGCGGAAGCGCATGGTCAGAAACTGCTTTGTGCTTTCAACAAGTTTGTCGTTGGGGGCTGTGTCGTCACCGGAAGCTCCGCAAAACCTGTTGACTTCCGGTGAAAACTCGGAGATGCCGTCATACAGCTGCAACAAAGACATGCGATCAGAGCTCGCAAGAGCATTTGATACCAAATAAAATTAATAATTTTTTGCTCAACTTAAGGTTTGTAACAGTTGTGCCACGTTGATGGACTTATAGCCGAGATATATCAGTCTTTTTTTAGGAATAAAAGCTACATACCGCTAGATTCTCTCTACCGTACAGTTCTAATTAACAACCTGGTGTTTGTGGTTAAATCAACAAAAATAATGACTGCGACAAAAATGAGGAACAGAAAAACTCAATAAACATTGCTGTACAAGTTTCGGCAAAAACAAAAAACAATGCGAATGGGCAATTCACTAAAAACGTAATATCAATCGTCCCCTGTCACATAGAAGGCGACAGACTCATGACGACATGCCACAAGTATATAGTTTCTCACCGAGATGTAGTCAAATCTGCACTCTTCGTTGTATTCGATGTTGAAGTTGTCGTCAAACTGGACTTGAAGGTGGTAGGCGGGGTCTGCGATAACCTGCCATATGCAGTTCTGATTTTTGGGATAGTTACTCGGGTAAAGAGGTGATGTGATGGTGCCACTGTGCTCATGATATATGACGTTACCACAACCTGCATAAAATTGCACGTATTTGAAAAAAAACACCACTATCAACAGTTTTCAAATATCAAGAGGTAGGATGGAGGATGATCCTGAGAATTTGTGAAAAAACATTTATAAGTTGGTGGGAAAACGCCTTCGATAAACGATGTAACTTGGCAATCTTTTTCTACTTATCGCTTGGTTGAGGACAATATTAGCTGCAGGTCGAAGGCGGAAACGTTTTTCCAACCAGAAAAAAATCAACGGTCTTGTTCAAGAAGCGCTACTGCAAGTTGCTCAATGCCGGTGAATGGATTAAGGATCCCGTTAATTGAACGAACTACTGAATTGATTTTTTAAAGCATGCTAATTTTTACAGCTATCCCTAAGCACTGACATTTTTCCATCAATTAAACGTTTCGGTGCACAAAGTCTTACCTAACACTTCAGAATGTTCTGACTTTGTCTCAGCGCAAAGTTGCAGCAGTTATTAGTGATAATTATCAACACGAAATGCTTCACCACGTTAATTGCTGAGTATGTCTTGATTCACAATTAGAATATATCTTGATCAGCAAGCATGACTGGTTGTGAAGAACATTTGGCGAATAAACACTTAAATAAAACCTAGAGTTTGTTTAACGAGGACAGCAAGACCTTCAACCATATAGTTCCCCTAAAAACAAGCTCTTTTAATTTGGAACTACCTTCAAACTTTTTTGCATTTGCAGAAAAATATTTTAACAGTTACAAGTTCTCCGCAGAACAGAAATCAGGCGCGACAAATAGTCCAAGAACACAATAATCCCATTGCGGACCCACAACACTTTGCCCCAAATATCAGAAGAATAAGTCTGGTGAAATATTATTAGTAAAGGTCTTGGAAGAAATAAGGGATGGAAAACGCTTTAACTTAGGCAGGACATCAAATTGCCAGTCGCAAAGTTGTGGGAAGAAACTATATGAACTATTACCGGGTCGCTTTGGTTTTGGGCTACAGACTGCGCGTTTACAGTCAGCGACGAAGTGCTTCACACAAGGTACGTTGTGATAGAAAAACTTCATTCCATTTCATTTTGTTTAAATACGTCTTTTTTGCTTGGTGAGCGAGAAAACGCGCAAAACCCAGTCTACATTTTAATTTCAACACATGTAGTTCCCAGCTGTCAACCTGGCCAATCAAACCTTCACCTGAATTATCGGACGACCATTCTACTCTGAAGCCACCTCTGCCTGCATTTTTGTCAGTGCGGAATAGCAACGTGACAGTGTTGGTTCCGGATTGGAATGTTGTTGGTTTATTATCACCGCAATATGTATCGACCAGAGGAGAGTCGGTTGTGGGACCGTTGTAAATGTTCAGGAAGTCGTAGATGCAGTCGTTGTGCTCTTCGAGGGTGAAGTTGGTGAAATGGAGCTGTGGTGATCGACACATGCAGAACAAATAAAGGGTTAAAAGTTGATCAGGACAGTTGTCGAGATGGAGTTATAAGTCGATTGGCAACAACAAACTGTGAAGTTTATGGGTGGATATGCGCTGAACGTGAGCGCAGGGATCGATAAGCCAGCTGTCAATAAATACCTGAAGACGTGCAAAGCAGTTTCATGCATTCATTCTAAGGCAGTGGTTCTTAACCTTTCTACGCACTCGTACCCCCTGAGCTTTCATAAACTTCTCTCGTACCCCTTGTCTGAAGGTAAGTAGTAACTGTTACCAACGTAGTTC
>JGI24158J21664_10003993_pt1 | contig 18790 bp, 10 predicted proteins | sample Ectturendosymbi3_FD_21664 | JGI IMG/M metagenome (IMG submission 21664)
CTGGCCCTGGACACCAACCGTTAGGTGGTAGTATTTCGCTGAAGTTTTTACTGGAAACTAGGCTACAATCTGAGTCTTTTGATACTTTGGATGACCTGCTANGGTTTCAGGTTCAAAAGTTGTGATGTAAGTTAGTAAAAGTATTTGACTAATTAGCTAATTAGATAATTAATTAATTTATTATATATCATATCTTTTGAACCAGAAACGCTAGAAAGTCGATCAAAGGCTCAAAAGACTCGGACACGAGTCTAGTTTCCAATGAAAACTTCAGCGAAACACTTTGGCCTAGNGGTTGGGCCNTAGGCCANGCNACATGAGCCAAAATGACCCNAAAACTACTTTACTTATGACGTCAGTCACAAAAAATCCACACCCCCAACCAAACAAATTTTTTTCGAGTGCAATCTACTAGACTGGCCGATCCGTTTGAGCCCTTGAACAGCTCTCTAGCACAATCGGCAGAGGAGCTAGGGCGTTGGTAAGGCAACGGAAAACTGCTGTCTTTTAGGCTGAAATCGAAGTACGAATATATCGTACGCCGGCTCTCAAAGTGTTAAGCTGGTATGCTTTTATGCAAGTGACTTGCACATTGTTATTACAGATTTCTGATATTCACATTAGCAAGTACTATGATCTAAAGCGTGGACCAGATTTGAGAGAATTTTGTTCAAAGAATTTGGAGATAATAAAACCTGAAGTTGTACTGGTAACTGGTGACCTGACAGATGCCAAACACAAAAATCTATTTGGATCAAAACAGTACTTTGATGAGTGGGCAAAATATAATGATATTCTGAAGGATACCAAAGTTATTGAAAAGTATGTGTGGTTGGATATGCGTGGGAATCATGGTTGGTATATACTAAGAAATTATTGTTAAAATTGTAGTTTATAAAGTATTTCCTGACTCTTGACGTTAAAGCATAGCTATTCAATTCATTGTGGCATAGAAGTAAGGAGCGATGTGCAATGCAGGATAAAACAAAACTTTTTTTAAAGGAAAACCACATGCACAGTGTGGACATGCTGACTAAGTATGCAAAGAATGCAACAAACGTGTTGAATATCATGGGTGTTTTTGATGCGGTAGATGTTCATGCATAAGAGTGTCAATTTTTTACTTGTTTAGCATTAGGCACAGCAGGACGTTTATGCATATACATATGCCACAATTCCGAAAATAAAGCAACACAGACTGCAAGATAGGGCACCTAATGTTGTTTTGTATTTTTGTGTATGTGTTTTTGAATATGATTTAATTGCTTTTATGGGTGTGGCTATGCACCATGCAATAAAAAGTTGTGAAGAAATAGTTACATCACTCTAATAAATATATCTACCTGTACACAGGGTTGTGGAGTTGGAGGTAAAATATCCAACTCCGACCTTCCAAAATTTCCGACTCCCAACTCCGAGATTCCAAAATTTCCGACTCTGACCTTCTAAACTCTCTGACTCCTTAACATAAAGGGAATAAGATTTGGCTGTTAAAATCAATGGAAATTGTGGTACACAGCATGAAATGTCAGATTCAACAAAAGTTTAAAAGTTTCAAAAGAAATTGTACCATTTCAACAGGAATTCACAATTTAGGAGTGTAATGTAAAAGATGATCCAACTGGGCACCCGGAGTCGGAGTTGGACAAAAAAATCCGACTCCGACTCCCAGTGTTGTTAGGAATCTGACTCCACCGAAAAACCTGTGACTCCTTACAACTCCGGCTCTGACTCCGCAACCCTGCCTATATATATATCATAGGCAATGAGGTAAAAATTTCTATAGGCATGCGAAATTTATGACGTCACAAAATAATACATCAAAGCCTGCTAAATTGGTAAAGTAATATCAGTGGAAATGTCCCAAGCGGCACTCACACTAATGTCAATTTTGCAGGAGACTCATAATTATTGATCACTCAATATTTTTCGAATTTTTAACACCTTCTGCGCTGGTGTACGATACAATCGCACTTTGAAATCATGCATTGAGCATGTGTGTTTGCACTATTCTCCTGCCACTTTGCAACTCCGTAACTTGCCAGGCGATTGTGCTAGAGAGCTGTTCAAACACTCAAAAGATGTGGCAAGTCTTCGAGTCTGCAGTGCAAAAAAATTTTTTGGTTTTGGGTTTCAGGTTTTTTATGAGTGAAATCAGAAATGGGGTAGGTTTTTGGCCGTTTTTGCTCAGGTTACCTGGCCCTGGGCCCAACCACAAGAGGGAAGTATTTCGCTCAAGTTTTTACTTGAAGCTAGGCTAGAATCCAAGTCTTTGAGCCAGCTTTCTAGCATTTCTGGTTCAAAAGTTATAACCTAAAAACAACAAATCAATTAACTATCCCATTAGGGGATTAATTATTTATTTTGTTGTGCATGTCCCACTAAAGCTGGTATAGTGGGTTCAATTCCTGGTCATGTCATGCTGAAAACTTAACACCAGTACTTGCGGTCTGTCCAACATCGTGTTGAGCATTAAGGGTTGGATGCAAGGAAAAGGTCAGATGCCAGGTGCTGCCATAGAATTGCCACCAGTGTAACATTTACTACGAAAGTACCCATGTGACCCCAGTGCACAGGAAGTGGAGATGGGTGTGCCTGACTATTCGTGACACTCCAAAGGGAGTACTAAAGCAAGTACAACGAAAATTAACCTAATAGCTCAAAATTATAAATTGTTGCAATCGATCAGATCCAATTACATGACAGTTAGCTTTGCTTTCAATAAGTATGAATTTAATCATTAGCAGGAGATGCAAATTGTGTGGTGTTGGAGACTGTTTTGGAAATATCTATGTAGAAGTGTTACAAGTCACTACGAAAATGAACCTCTGGACGTTTTTTCATCTACTGCTTTCTGGCAGTTAGGATAAAATGAAAAAATTCAAATTCTGACCATCTACAGTGACTTGTTTTTCAGAATGTATCTGATAATATTATTTTTCTTGTCTTGCAGATGCTTTCAATGTTATTTCTTCAAATCACCCTAACAATATGTATGCAAAGTTTTCTGGTAGCAAAGGAAAACTAACAAATACAACATGGAATCTTGTAAAACCATTTGGAACTTACTCTTTTGTTCCAGTTGATGCATCATTAGTGCCAGGTCCAAAAAGGCCATTTAACTTCGCAGGTAAGTGATCTTATTCGCAATTACTGCGAGTAAATCGAAAGATATTTTTTGTGGGTTAAGCACAGTTGTTCATTTGATTCCATAGTGTCTTTTGATGGCTGATCACAGTGATGTTTTCTGTTATGAGTATTTCGCTAATATTTTTTTGTTTGTTGTTAGGACACCTCACTGTGAAAGCGATCAATCGACTACAAGTTGAAGGTGAAAAAAATGTGAAGAACAACATGACCATTTGGTATGGTCATTACCCTACAACTTCGATTTCTACAGAAGCTAAGATTGGCTTGTCAAGCATCGTTGGGTATTTCGGATCTGTGTACCTGTGTGGGCATTTGCATGATTTGGGAGGATTGTTTCCACGTTTGCAAGCAATGCACCAAAGTGGTGAGACGTGGTGCCATTGAAAAAATTTAGTTATATTTTTTCACCATCTGCAATAAATTTAGGCCATCGCGCGAATGAATGCGAAGAGACTGTAAAACAAAGTTTTTCTGGCATTTCACGGGTTGTTAATTTCGTTTTACTTGTACTTGGTACCTGACCTTCGGAAAAACTCCACTCAACTTCTCTGAATCGTGATGCCTGCTGACATGCCAGTCCTTTATGTGGTTTCTGTCTGCATGTTTGCCACAACTAAATTTTAAAATACATAGCCCGAACCACAGAACACCATGCCAAATATGTTTCTTTTTTTCAACGCCACTGTTAAATGACCGTACGTTAATCTTCTGCATTTAGTTTATGGTACAGGTCGTATTCTGTGTTACCAACCTATGAGATCATAGTTCACAGACTCACAGTACTACTACACCTCAGAATCATGCTTGTTGTTTCCGGCACTAGCCTTTTTGCAAACTGTAGTCAGCTAACACTCACAAACTTTTGTAGCTCACACTTCACAGTTATTCGCAGTCTTTGTCCCTACAAAATCAGTCAGATGTACAACCCGTCGTTCCTTTCAAAAATGTAATAAAACGCGAAAAGAGGTCAGCAATCCTCAATCAAGTAGCAACCACATCCTTGAGAGCGGTGTTTGAAACACTGTAGAAACGAAAATGGGAAACATTTACCAGCACAATTATTTGCAGTTAAAGCAGACGTGCAACTGCAAACTTGTTTTCTAGCAGCAAGCAATTATTTTGAGGTATAGTCAATCAACTGCGTACCATAACAATGTGAGCTTCTGCAGCTCTTTTGCTCGGAATTACGTTATCAGAAATATTCATTGTCCCGATCAGCAGAGTTTTGCCTTAAGCACTTAGAGCGGAAATACATGAACTGCTAATTGCTGTAGACAGAACGACAATTCATAAAAGACCCTATAAAGAAAACAGCGCACCGCGTTGCGTAAGGAATTGGAAATAATTTATGGCCGGTTCATTAACCGTTCATGCACTATTCACGGACTCAGGAAATTATTGAATACTTTCTCTGGCCCAAACTTTCTATATTACGTGGTTCCGTGGTCACTGTGAAATCAATTTGACTAGCCATTTGAAGTTGAAATTATCTTCTTGAGAAGATAATCAATTTTCCACGCTTAGTTAATTACTGTTACATGCGACTGGCACACATTAAAATGGACATTCGAATGTTTGATATGTAATAACCTCTTGCATAAGTTAACGTTTAAAACCAAAAAGAAGGTTGACGAGACTTTGCCCGTCACAGTTGTTTTGCAAAAGATAGAAACAGTAGAGAACAAAAGCTCCTTTTCGTGGAAAGACGCTGCTGTAAGTAACTCACGACTTACCGAACAGATAGGGTGTTATAAGTCAAGGATGTCGTCGAGACCTAAGACTGGTTTAGTCTTTGATACCGGGACTTTATCAATAAAATGAGACTTGATTCCTGAAAATTTATGTTTTTTTGCCGAAATATTTGTTGAATTTTGTAAAGGTAAGCTCTCCAGCACTTCTGAGCTGTAACTTCCTGCATATTCTTTACATTTATGAACATTTTGGGTTTCAAGCAAGCAACGAACACATTAAATTATTGGAGCTTCACTAAGCCATAATGATAGAGCATGACTCGAGACCGAGGTTCACAAAAATGGGTCTTGAGATTCCGTCACTGCTATATTTACGCACTGTGCAACTCACAAACTAAATGGCCATTAATGTATTGGGACTTGATACAGCGCGAAAGTATTATGAATTGGGTATCAGAACGGCACTAGTGGAGGTAATATACTTGGTTGCCCGGACACTTATTCTAATGTGATTTTTGGTGCAACTCACAACACCAAGTTACATTTTTTGTCACCTGAAAAAAAAACAGTGTGAAAGTATGTTTCGAAGTTGACACCAGTTGCAAAAGTGCGCGAGGCAACACAATTTTGTTGGAATTGACGTCTGTGATTAAATTCTGCAGCTACTTCTGCCATACAAAATTTATTCGATGTTTCAGTGTAAATGCTGAAGCAAGCATAAGTTGATTTGAAGTAGAAATGTGAAGTCAGGTAACTGATGACAAGTTCTGAGTCTCCTCCAAACTGCGCGATGCAAATGCTGAACCCAAAAGTCGTAGCCCTGTGAGCGTTCATCATAAGCTGAAAGGTCATAGTCCCGTGAGAGTCCCTACTTTGCAAGTTAGGTCATGGCCGGTGCATATGTTGCTCGTTTGCGTGCCTGGATAGATTCGCTCTGCCAGACAAAATCCTTGTAACATGTTTCCTTTGATCAGTGGAAAGGATTAATTGTTTTGTGCCAAAGCGACTCCAGAAAGGAATCTTACTGCTTACATGTTCTTCGAAAATATGTGAGTCAGGTATGATACTGACTTACAACAGTGTTTCGATGTTTCATTAATTTCCATTGTATTCTGTAGTATTTCATTTTCTGAATGAAGAGGAAACAGTAGAGAAACATCATCCGTGCTTTTCAAGAACATTTTGTGAACAAACACTGACTTAATACTTGTTTACCATTAAGTCAGGTGGCGTGTATGACCATTTACAAACACTGCGACAGTCAGCTGGTCAGTGTAAGCCAAATGCGATCGCAGGTAGCCAGTAGCCCTAGTAATTATACACTAGCTAGCAAACGCCCTGTAAAAATTGGCATCTCGCTTCGGTGCTGCATCTCATATTTGGCAACTGTCATGAGCGATCCCCATCGTAACCAATGGTTGCTGACTTGAATCGTCGATTGTTACAAGAACCCCAAGTCCACTGGTGGTTCGCGTACAGGTTGGCGTCTCGGGGGATTAACGACCTTCAGTCATGCTTCTCAAGCAAAATCTTACCTGTACCTCCAACTCAGGTTATCCAGTAGGCTTTGCTTGCAATTTTCTAAGATGTGCTTCCTCCCCGACTGCTGCTTTTGCTACTCAGCAGTATACCAGGCAGAGTCGCTTCAGGAAGCTGTTGTGTGACCCATGCAAGGATTACTGTTTCATTGTGTCGCAAGTTCGTGAATCGGAAATAAATTGTTTTCAAATGTAGGTGTCGTTTCCCGTGTTTTCGCTCGTAATACGTCCCGGATATTCGTTTCTAAATTTCTTCGCTGAGTTGTGATATTTGCTTAGTGGTGTCACGGTATTCGCTGGTCCAGGGACGGATCCAGCCAGTAAGGTTAGGGGAGGTGGCGATTTCAATAAAATTTGGTAGTCAAGTCTCATTACTGGTTCACTACTGGTAAGTGAGATGAAGCATACTTCACAACACTGCTATGACAAACAATGGACGGCAAAATGGCTTTATATCGCGAATGCTGTTTTCCGAATTCTACAAAATCATGGTGAATGAAGTTACTTTCGTAGGTTTTAGGGGGGGCGATCGCCCTCTTCTGGATCCGCCTCTGCGCTGGTCAATAAGCAGGGTGTGTGAGTTGTCACAAAACGGCAACGGCCGACGACCTGGTCAAAGAAAGCCACTCAGGAACACCACATTGAAGTAATTAAAAAAATACAATGTCTGTGCCGTAGTAGGCTGGACGTCTTTGAGTGAATGAGGAAATACATCATTTTAATCGCTCTCATCTCCACTGGTGCGTTGCGTGTGTCGGTTTTTATTTCCAGCATTGTGAATGTCGCCCTCGCCGAGAAGTTGACTTCTGACATGGGCATTAAGTGACCTGCGCAGCAATAGGAAAAAATTAGATGACAACTGAAAACGATGAAAAGGAAAATGTAGGTTACTACCCTACTATTGCTCATGTCAGTGATTCCCAAACTTTTTCGAGACGTTACCCAAATCGAGGTAGCGATTAGGTCTTATTACCCACAATATTTCGCAGTGATTGCTCATAATATAGAATAGAAATGTGGTTTTGGTTCCGCATTACCCCCCGAAGAATCACATTACCCGTGGGGGGCAATTTACCCCCAGTTTGGGAACCACTGCTCTATGTGTTGCAAAACTAACTTGCATTTGTAGGGGCATCGTTTTCCTCTGAAATTGTGAGCCACTATATACTGAATTGGAAATACGAAGCCAAACTGTCTTAGGTTGTGTAAATATATTATTTTTGCATCCAAATATAATTTTGTGCCTACAGCAGAATGTGTTTGACTGCTTTAAACTGTGGTTTTATGACAGCAAATGACATTGTCTGCCGAACGTCTTTGAACATTCCTTTACGTGAAACAGGTTTTCTCGAACTCGAGTTAGCCGACTGGAAGTGGAACAGGAAGTACCGAATACTAGCCGTAGATCACGATATGTTGTCTTACGCCGATGCTGATTTTGGAGAATGGCCGATTGTCATTGTAACAAATCCTAAACGAGCAAGAGAAATGATGCCGCTGCATGAACCAATAAGCAGGATCTCCAAGTCAACCCATATCAGGTGTGGAACACTAGTGCCAAAACCGTGTATGTTTGGTCTAGCGGACGAAAATTGCTAATTTCTGAAACGTATCCCCGTGATTTGTTTTACGATAGGTGTGCATGTGCGCGAGTGAGATATGATGTTAACAGTACGGAAGTTTTCACAGGTGGGTCTCTAATCTTGCGTGTGGTCCCGAGCTGCATTTTTGAGCCCGCAAAGCAATGTTTGTGGTATTGTGAGCTAGTGACAGGGTTGTTGTAAAAATACCCGACCGAAAAAAACCCACCCAGGTTTTTTTTTAAAAAGCCCACTTAAAAAAACAACAATAAAACCCACCAAAAAAAACACTTTTTATTTTTTCTCTGAAAAAATCTACCAAGAAGTAAAAAATAAAATAGGCAGGACACTTGTACAGTTAACTTTCTAATCTTTTTTAATCAAACAAAACGAACAGCAATGAAATTTGAAGGATTTGAAAAAAAAGATTAAACATTTTGTGATGGTTATCTTTCGCAGCTCTGCGCAATCAGTATATTTTAACGATTATTTCTGCCTTACGTGCATCTATCAACTTTTTCTGATTGTGGACCATACCAAATCATATGTTGAAAAAAACACTCTAAAAATCAGGGTCACCAATGCGGTGCCCAGGTCGCCTTTGTTTGCTGTGCTCATTCTTCCCAAGCCTTACCACTTTGGAGTGAGTTGACCAAAAATTTGCAAAAACAAAGATGGGGTACCTTCCTTTACCCTCAAATTTGAATGGCATAATAGGTATAACAAGTTATTATTGTGTAATCCTGAAAATAATGATGTTGCATGATACAATAAAAACAATTAAGAATAAGGTTTTTCCATTTTCCTTAAAAAAATAACAAAATCTTGTTTCTTCTGAAAAAAACCCAGGTGGGTTGGTTTTTTTTGAAAAAAAAACGGGTTTTTCTCAACCCTGGCTAGTGAGAGAATTACATCAGGCCATTTTGCACATTAATGTGTAGGACGGTAGTGTGTGATGAGCCTGTATACGTGCTGAACCGTGGTCTCTCTTACCCTTGTGGTGTCCTTTGAGGCAGCCAACTTTTTGAAAGGTCTCGCATTGGTATTTGGATGTCGTGAAATTGGCATCGTGGTGGTTTAAACAGTTGCCAGAGATTTTGCATCAGAAAGTTTTAAGATATGGGGGTCTCATACAACTTCATGAAATAATGATTGCCAGACCTGCATGTTTGGCAAAACTGTTCAACGAAATTCACGTCGTTCTTGTGGTTGGGTACTGTTAAAAAGTCTGTAACCGTTACCTACCTATGGTCTGTGTGACGCTTGAAAACAGTACCTTGCTTTACGAACTCTTCTTTTTCGCTCAATTTTTACCTGTTTGTCGGTTAAGTTCAACTTAAGAAACAATTCGACTGCAGTCAAGAAACTTCGCACGCGTTGTTTCGGAACCTTAAACAAACATTGAAAACCGTGCAAGTCACTATCTAAAACTTAAAGCTTGTTACCTCTTCGCTCGTTCATGGTAGAAAAGGATGTATGCGCTTGCATATCTTCCGTTACTGAGATATTGTGTTTTCTTTAAGTAACGCCCAGCAGGATTGCACTGAGCATTTTTAGGTGCGTCACGCGAGGACTTCCCACATTTATACTCGGTACCGAGTTTGGAGAGCGAACTTCTTGATGGCCTGTATAAATATTCAAACGCTTTTGTGATTAAATGAGATGCTTTTGTCGTGATTTTCTCAAGACAATCATGTTATGTAACAAAAACTTTAAAAAAATCGTGAATAGTTAACGTAATAATGTCGTAAAGGATTGTGGACCTCTAAAATACTTTCCTAGTCGGTTGTTTCGTAAGGCGCTGCCTACCACCAAAGTTCGTTGCCTTGTGCAAAGCAACAATGATGCCGCATGATACTGCAAATTAGGTTGGCGTTTGTGAAAAAAGCAAAAATATTATTTGCGATTTTCTGTTGGTGTCATTGTTCATGGAAATTTTTCAAAAGTCTTTGCGTCACCAGTCATTTTTCAGCGCTAAAGTTGCACACAGATAACGAAGTTAAATTGTTTGAAAATAACATCTTGCCAACAACCTGCACGTGTTTATATATTTCTGACCGAACGGACTTCAGTTTTTTCGGTCATTTAAGATAAATTCGGTCTGCGACCGAAAAAAACCTAAGTTGCATCATTTGTTTGGCTCTTGGCTATGACCAAGAATTAACTTAATGAAGTATTTCTCACGCTCTTCGTTGATTGGATAAGTGTATGTATCGCGGTGTATCAATTAAAATGCAGTTTACCGTACGCACGTGCATTCATTTGTGACAGATTCCTGGCATTCAGTCCTGCAGACATCAGGAAAGCAACTGTGTTTATTGATGGTGCGGAGGTCAAGGAAAGCGTCGCGCACATTGACGGGCCTCTGTGGGCATGCAGGTTAAGCTTACGTTTGCAAAACTTTTGCGGTGTGATTAAACGCTGTCTGGTAAAAAGTTTGCAATCCTTTATAGTAAACGCTATGTGAACATCAAATTGGATTCTTTTCTATGTTTTCAAGAACTAATAGTATGATGAATTATGGAGAGGCTCTTGTTTTATACGTGAAATCCTAAGATGTATTCCAGTTAGATATATGCGAGAGCATAGTGATTTTATCGACGTGATAAACTGCAGTTGTGTCGCAGAATTATCGGGTCGAATCACGTCTTTGCGGTTACGGTGCGTTTGATTGCTCAACTTCGTGTAGCGCTGAGTAAGCTTGGATTGCATACTGTCTATATGAGTTATGCTATGAAAAAGTTGTGCTACCAGATTTACTTGTTGATCATAATACGTATAGTGCGATTGAATATCTCAGCGGATTGCATAATTCACTGCTTAAAACAAGTTACCACAGGTGACGCGATTTTAATTATTTTGAAACAGTTGTTAGGGCAATTATTTTTCTTTTTGGAACAGTGTTCTTGTCATATCTTGACGAATCAAGTAACGTTTTCATTGATAGAATGATAACTTTGCTATAGTGTATTCAGTGGCGTAACAAGAGGTTTGAGCCAGGGGGGAAAACAAATTGAGGGAGGACCACTGGCCATCGAAGAGGGACCACTAGCCAACACAAAAACACCCCGAAAAACGCAAAAAAAACAACAATCTACTGAAAACCAAAAGAATACTAATTATCAAAATGTCAGCTATAGTAAGCCCAGTTTTTACATTTAGCTTGACAGGGGGGAAGCGCGCCCCCTGTCAGTTACGCCACTGAGTATATTCCCGCAGAGGATAAAAGCCTGAAGAAGTTTCAGTGTACCACAAATCGCTCACGTTAATGACAGCGGGGAAATTATGCTGACGTTCTTACGTAAACACCATGCGTTATTGGGAAAACTTTACGATTATTCGCCAACAAAACTTATCGCAGCGCAATGGTGTGATGTTGAATTGCCTGCTGCGTGTGAGTTAGTAAGCGGTTGTGCTCATTAACAAATCACTCGCTCTGTGTTTTTTTGATGATCTTATAATCCTGTAGATCAGTGGTCTTCAACGTGGGCGAAATCGCCCCCTCAAGGGAGGAGCGATTTTGCGATTTACGAAATTTGGAGGGCGATTTCAGTTTCCAGGGGGCGATTTCTGCAGGTTGAAACACTACAATTTTAAATTGATTCCAAAAAGAACAATATTTGTTACATTGGAATCAAAGCTTTTGATGCACTTTCGACTCCATAGTTCATAACAAAGGTTATAAAACATATCGGACTGGTCACGCAACAATCAAAGTAACATCGTTCTGTGTAACGCTTCACTGCACCAACTATCCAAGATCACTGAGATCGTTGCTGGCTGGGAGTCAAGCATTGCGATTCTCACGAAGATTATGAATGTGCAGGTGTTTTAATGAGTCTTATGTTCACAATTAGAAAAAAGAGTATTTGTTTTTTTCTTCGTTTTATTTTGTTCCAACTTGGTTGCCCGTTTATATTTCATTAGCACTGAAATTATTTTCAGAACAAAATAATGTTTTCAGACAACGCAAAAATTATAGGAAGGGGGCGATTTTCGAACAAAGTTCCCGTAGGGGGCGATTGTACGAAAATGGTTGAAGACCACTGCTGTAGATTATCGCGATTTTAGGCCATGCGAATGACAAAAACTATTTGATTCGCCAGTTATGTCATTTTTTGAAATAATATTAAAATTGCTGTTAAGTTCATTCCGGTGTTCCAGTGATAGAAAATTTCGCCACAAATCGCCTCGTTTTTTAATGTTCTTTTTTGTTTGTTAAAGACGTTTATAGCAAGCTACTACTGATCGACGCTCAATGTTGTGGAAAGAAAACCATAACCCCATGAACTTTTCGCAAATAATGATGCCCAGGCTTACCTGCATGCTGTAAATCAGCGTTTTTATGCGTGTATGACGTGATTGTAATTGCAGATGGGACCCAACATTGTACAGCTCAGGTACGCATCAACTGCGAGTAAAAGTCGAAGATGCTGCAAGGAACGTGAAAATCGTTTCATCAGATTTCAGTTTGGACGAGCAGTGGTCGGTGGACTTTGACCTGGCTGCAACGCTGATTCTGCTGACTGATTTTTGCTCGCTGGTGAGTATGAAGATCAGTGTTCCCTTCAAGAATATTTCACACTGAGCAAATGTGTGTTTTAGTGAGCATGCAATGGCGCAACCATGTACACACACAAGTAGTGAAGGATTAAGCGATAAAAGTGTTATTCGTTATGTATGCGATATTAAATTTGGATCTTGCAGGAACGCGCGATTGAGTTTACTGCACAAATGGTCTGGTGGTACTGCGCAGTTGCACACCTCAGACGAAGCATTGATGAAGACGCTCTGGCGTGGCAAAGAGTTGCAGATGGCGTGTGGCAACACTGCTTCGTTTGTTTTACCGGATTTTTGGCTTCAGGTTGACAAACACAAGCAGTGGTCAAAATTTTTTTCACTGGTAATATTCAATGTTTGCAACTGCTGAGGTGGTATCGCTACCATGCACTGTTCCTCTGTCATGGCACTGGTGTTGGCACCACAAGGTACAGTTCAAGACGTTTTCACTTTATACAACTGGTCAAAGTTGTGAAATCGCAACTTCAATCCTCCAAAAACCGCCGTTATGACAATATCTAATCAAAGGAATGTCCACACATGTTTCAATAAGACTCACCTTTCTGAAACCGATACACGTAAACATTTGTGTTTACTCTTTCATCACAGTCTCTCTTGGCATGCTCACATTCTCCACCTTTATCAGAAAGTGGTGACCAAAGTTAATCGTTTCAACTTAGTCGTAAGCCGTCATCAGGAATATAAATAAAATGCAACAGCTAAAAAGAAAAAAAATTGCGGTCAAAATTTTTCGCCTTCGCTCATTCTGTAATTCCTTGCCTCGCCCCACTCTCCTTATTATCTACAAAACAAAGATATTGCCGATTTTTCTTTACGGGAGCAATATTTATGACATCTGCTCCGATGGCCACAAACATATACTAGAAAAAGCGCAACTCTCCGCCGCAGAAGGTATATTAGGGCCAGGCTGCCTAACAACTACATCCGCTACAGATATACTACTTGATCTAAACCTTATACCATCGCAGAGAAAATAACTGTGCTTCGCTACTTTTCTAAATTTATTTTTGATATGGCACCCTGCCCTTTACCTGTGAGCTTCTTCAGATCATTACGAGAATTTATTCCTTAGGCTTTGCGCCACAACCTAGATTCTAGAGTCTAGAATCTAGACGTTCAGATTCCACTTTCTAAGAAAATCTCTGGCCTTTAACTTTTTTTTCGTAAGGCCTCCAGCTTGTGGAATTCTCTCCCACTTGAAATTAAATCTTCTCCTAGCCACGCTATCTTCATGAATCGTTCAAAAATCCCAATACCATGTTGGGAAACATGTACCTTCCAACATGTTGACATCGTACGTTGTATGCTTCGCTTCGTCCACAGTCCATTGAACAAGAAAAAATCGTATCGTGTCTGCGTCTGCGGTGGTAACGAAACTGAGCTTCACCTTTTCTTTTGCTGCAACTTTCATGATGCCGCACACGCGATACTTTCTCACAAGGTCTGTGATAGTTTAGCCGATAACAAATTAGCTGAATACTTTGATTGTATAAGTAACGTTAAGTTTCTGCGTTTAATCCTATGTGGTCTGTCTTATGCGCCAATACAAATCTCGGTGACTGTCTTTTGCACCGTAGATGAGTTCCTCAAATCTTGTGGTAGATTTTGACCGCACGCTTGTTACACCATGCGTCATCTATGTGTAATTTATGCTTTCTTGTTGTATTTTGCTGATATTAGCTCGTCGTGACACGACAAGATCACAATAATCAGGTTAACACCTGACGCAAAATCGTCGCTAATTGAATCAAAACCGCTCTCATGAGTAGCGGGGTTACTTGTGCCAGCAACAATTGAATTTTTTCCACGCAGGTAAAATTCTCTTTTTCAATCTTCGCTGCAATTGCAGTTGCTACCTTATTATTCATGAAGTACGTTGGCGTTAGTATACCCCACAGGAAGAACTTTCTACAACTGTGGTTGTTTAGACTGCAATTGTTGTCATCGGACAATGTCACTTTCTATGTAATACTTGCGTTCCTGTTGAATTTGCTGTTAGGTACGTATGCTTGTTCTTATTTGAAGTAAATCGTAGACTTGTGATTGAAATGTTTGCCAATCCTATCGTTTAAGAGGATATTTGCTTGTTTTGCATGCTTTCGCTTCGGGCTTGAATTTCGTAGAAAAGTCCTCGTTTTGAAAGTTAGGAATATACTACGTAATGCTGTTCACATCCTGACGATCATGCTCTTCTCTTCAGGGCCGCTTTTTGTTGGAGAGATCGTGACAGACCACATTGGTGTCTGTTTCACCTACGGTCTTCTTGTCGATGGACATCTGATCAAAGATAATATGATTTATGTCCACGCGATGTGGATGGTGAGATTTAAGTTATATAGTGAGGTGTTGACAAAGCCTTTTTGCTAAGTGTGAAATTTACACCATTATCCGCGTAGAAAATTAAATCAACGGGCAGTTAAATCAATAAGCTGCCCCATTTTTCGCAAATCATTGCAGAATCTGTTCCATGAGTTATTTAGACCAACTCTTACTCCTCATACAACATGTACTCTTTCTCCAAGTGAATACAGAATACTGTTCATTCAGCACTTAGTAAATATTGTGGACTGTTGAAAATCTGCGTTTCCTTTTCAGTGATTGCTATAATCGGTTTGGTTTCACTGTCGGTTTGGCCAGTGACCTCTATGCGGATCCAGAGCGTGGCGAATGAGATGATAACCTTAGTTACAGGGGTCTATACTTAAATGCCTCCTGAAAATCTGTTTTAGGTTACTAGGACTTAAACAGTAGTTTGCAGCTCACAGGTTCAGTGAGTATCGCGTCGATGGAAAACTTTTACGCAGCTTCGATGAATGTTTACGGCAAAATTATTGCTCTAGAGTTGTTACCTCACAACTGTTACTTAAGCACTGCAAGCGTTTCATTGTTGTGTTTCGTTAAAAACAAGTGGCTGAACCGGTTATTCTTACAAACTTGCCAGGCTTTTTCCGTTTAAATGGTTGGTTTTATTTTTCCTCGGTTCATTTTCTGAAATAATGATTATGGCAGACTTGCCAATCTGACTGCGAGTTTTTGTTGGCAGTGACTAAGTTTCGTGGTGGCGACACATTCTGATTCGATAAAGGCAAGGTGTGTTCCAGAAGGATCGCAAGCGCGCCACAGAGCATGATGTGGTTTGTGTTGGCCTTTTCGCTTGCCCGTCACGTAAGACGAGCCCCTTCTGTGGCGCACACGCTTGTTTAATGGTATTCTTCCGCAATGGGTCGATTGGAAATTTAAGCTAAAAGCTTCGGCGCAACGGACCCAGCAAAGCCAAGAGCGACGTTTAACCAACTGTAACGCACTGCGTGAGTCACAGTGTTTCTTAAGAATATAGTAACTTTTTTTCCAGATCCTCTTCACCTACCTACCTGTGGTCGCGTACTTGTCATACGCCGCAGAGTTACGTTGGCTGAAGAACCTTTATATGACAGAGTCCTTCAGATCACTGGGAAAACCAGTCCTTGGAAACTTGGTTCTCGGCGGGGTTCTGTACCTTCTCGTCTCGGAGTGTCGGGCATTGTACCTGAGCTACGGTGGCTTGGCGTTACTTTTGAGTCCTGCCACGTTATGGTGGCTTTTAGCGGTGTGTGGTCTGACGTTCAGACTGTGGACTGTTAATAATCCCAAACTGCAAAGGCGTTGAAAGTCTCGTGTTCTTAACATTCTTCAGCTCTATGCATGAAACGAATGCACCGCATCTTCGAAAGGCACGAAACTAGATACGTAGCACTAGGTTTTTGTGGCAAATCCTACTTCACCGTTGTCACTGTCAGACTATGATCTTAGCAAAATGCGTCCTTTTGATGGCACTGTTCTCAAGCAAGAAAGCTGCCCTTTCAGTGTGCAGCAAATTTCTGAATTTGTTGGGGTTTACTGAAATTGACTGCTGCTGACGTGTAAGGTGACTGTTTAATTTTTCCCGGTTAAGGATTGTCTTCGGAAACCTGTTGGTGTTCGTTTGTTTGTCTTGTGTGCCTCAGGTTATTCTTTTGCTGCTGCCGTTAAGTGCGTTGTTTGTTCGCTGAAAATAGCCCGGTTCATTTTCTCAGTTCTATACCTTTGACAACCCGTGCTGCAACGAGAATTTCCACGCACGCGCGGGTGTGATATTTATAAGAATCGTCATTGTAAAGTGCGGTTTTCAACGCTCATGAATGGTGGAACCGAGAATTGCTTTTATCCATTCTACCCAAAACACCCAGGCACCACGTCCACTCGAGTGTTCTTTTGATGGGTTCAAGTTGCACGAGTGTGCAAATGCTAATGTGCACGGATGCAACTAATTTTACGCGCTTCACCATCCGCATCAATCGATTCACTGTGCTGCGTTTCACTTGCAGTATATATTATATTTTATTCATACCGACCATCTGTGCAACTGTCATCGGCATCTTACTACACTTGCTGCTCATTGGCGCCAGTTGATCCATTGTGACATACGAGTCATTCACTGTTGGAGTTTATATGTAACGTGTTTATGCTGCTGTTGCAATTATATAAAAGGCATTTTTGTCACCAACTTTGCTCGTCCATTTGCAGCTTTGAGCTTGAGTTTTTAGTGTCACGCGGCACTACACACGGTCGCGGCGCTTTCTTTTGCGAAACTTTCGAGATTTCTAATCCTGATGTTCCGTTTTTACGAAGCAACAAGCGTAGTTCGAAATCGTTAGCTGCAACAGGCTACCAACGACAAAGGGGTCGTCCATAAAGGACGTCACACCCTAACGGGGGGGAGGGGGGAGTCAGTAGTTTTGTGATGTCACACGAGTCGTTTTGATATGCATGCTACACGCAGTCATACCAGAAAGGAAAGGTGTGGAGGCCAATATGTTTCCATTCCATTTACAATAGTTTTCTGTTGCAACCAGTGAGGAAATTTTTGTCGATATTGCTTATGGGTTAATTGTGTTTGTAGTATATTTCCGATAGCCAGTCAATTTTTGTTGGATTTACAGCTAATGGTTAACTATATTCTTGTACTGTCAATGTAGCCAAAGCTCATTCGATAAAATTTATTGACTCCCAACTCATCTACTGGGCCAAAAAGTTTTAGATTTCGACGCCCGATTCTGTGCAGGATTTTTTAGCTGTTTGGCAAGCATTCCACAGTTTTATTCTCAGTTTCTGGCAAATCAATATAGGCGAGCTCTGGAACCTGAAGTTAGAAGCGGGCTTCATCATTCCTTCCACCTCTATCTGGAGGTGCATTATTAATTAAGCTTTCCACTCATCCTGAAAACCAGAATCATCTCCTATAATTTTTATTTTTGGGGTCAAAATTGTTGCAACAGCTGCAATTGCCACCACCACCTTCGGTATGAGGGGCTTTTGCGGTGAACCCAATTACAGGAAACAGTTTGAAACTCGTGACTCATAAAAACATAACAATGCTTCAAAATGGTTCCCATTCAAAACACCCGTTCGTAACAGACCATTCAAAACAGACTACGTTCAAAACAGCACTTTCATAACAGACCCGTTCGTAACAGACCACGTTGATAACGGACCCCTTCTTAATGTCTGTTGCAGTGTGGACGCTAAAAGTCCAAACCATTTTGCCTAATACCCTTTGCCCCGTACGGCCCTAGGTACGAACAGAGTCTGTTGTGAATGTGGTGTCTTTTCGTAAAACTAGAGTATGTCTTTGGTAATCATCGCAAATGCGGAGAATTTGAAAAGTGCAGAGTGGCAAGATGAAGATAATCTGGATATAAGTGAAATGACAATTCCAGAAAAAGTTCCACTGGTAGTGGAATGCCGGTTTACACCATAACTGAACATTTTTCCTCTCCATGGGAAAATGCATGAAGCTAAGTAAACATTTAGGTGGGGGGAGCTTGGATTAAGACGTTACTACTTTCGTTTTCAACAGATACGGACAGCTGGAACCAGTGGTGGTATCCAACCGGCACAAAGCGGTTCTTGAAATTACGAGAAGTCAGCTAATCAATTGTATGTGTTATATCTTGCTTGAAATTCAAAAATTATTTCATCTGACCCAACAATTTCAGTGATTCATTTGTTTTCTGTAGTAGGATGCTATTTTTTTATTTTGCAGACCAGTGAGTGTTTTCGTTGAGTATCGCTGACTCATGACCATTCGGTAGTTGCAACAGTTTGTTGAAACGCCGTAACCTCTGTGAAAAACAAAAGCAGTTGTGGACCTCAAAAGTCCACTGTGATTGTTTCATTTTTGTGGTCTACGGTTCGGTGTTTACTACGCACAGATCACAACAAAAAAGTGAAG
>JGI24158J21664_10003996_pt1 | contig 18788 bp, 10 predicted proteins | sample Ectturendosymbi3_FD_21664 | JGI IMG/M metagenome (IMG submission 21664)
CAATAAGTTGAATATATCTGGAATCTTCTTGCTTTTATTTTCCCCAAATGCCTTGGAAAATGACTAAGTTCGTTTTGAATGACTTGTTTGAAGATATAAACTTTTCTGGAAAGGGCGAGTAAAATCAAGAGTAGTAGGCTATGTTTTTCTCCTTGAAGTTTTACATTCAGGTCCTTGAAACATTACACTATTTCAGCCAAAAATTCAACAGTTTCCCTTGCTTTATCATTTCCTAAAAAGCTGAAAATGCCTTAGCTTTTCTTCACATTTTGTTTACTTCCCCCCAAAAAATAAAAATTATTTCCTAAAGGATCAAAATTTCTGCAAAACTCTTCCCTTACTTAAGCATCTTTCAAAACTGTGCACAAATCAATTTGTATAATTGAACTGTTTTCGGAAAGAAAGGTTTCATTGCTATATTCTAGCCTTGAATCCACTATTTTCACCAGGATAGACATTGTAGTGACGAGCTATTGTTGGACAATTATGACGAAACAATTACTTCGAACCAAAAAAGCGTAGCTTGCCCAACTCAGGTGTGCACTGCAATTTAGCTGAACAACAGCATGATCGACAATCACACAGTTGGCGAGGAGTAAATGCTTTAGAAGTACGGCCAAAAGCGCAAAATTTTGGGCTAAAAACTTCTGGGTGTAGAATACACCTTTGAGAGGCTGACGAGGTCCGGCCGTCGACATCCACAGGTCCGAATTCGGACCGCGGTCCGCCATTTGAGTAGCCCTGATATAGTGAGATACAAATTCTTAGACCTATCACAGCAGGCCATCATTTATCAATCACACGCATCATTTGTCGCCTCTGCATGCGCTTACCTTGTGCGCAACATCAAAATTTTACTGATTACAATTCAGCACAAAGCAGCGAGCAATGCCTTGCTGCTTGTGGTGTCACAAAGCAGCATTGCGCGATGGTGGTACAAAAGACGCAGTCAACGCTGCTCTCGAAACGTACATTCATAACAAAGCGGTAGTCAACGGTCCCCTTAAAATTGCTTCGCGGACCCCAAATGGACCACGGACCCCATGTTGAGAACCACTGGTTTGGCATTTTCGCCCCCTTGGGCGCACACTTCGAGAAGTACTGCTCTCACAGCAAGCAACAAACTCGCTGAACGTCGCAACGACGTGACATTTCGGTTTGCTGCTTTTTGTTTAGACCGGTGGAATATATAAATTTTATGCGTTTTTGATAAGAGTCAGCTAAAAAGTACAGTCCTACATTGGAAAGGTATGTGATTTTGAGCAACTACCACAAGTGCATTATATGGTGTGCGCAATGAAACTATTGTCCAAAATTTAAATAAAGTTCAACGCAAATTCCTTCGCAAAAAATTTTTGTTCAAGTTGCAGAGCAGCCCAGGGAAGTACAAATTTTTGTTTTGACTGTGCGTATTCACAAACGCTAAAAGTGTCAAAACCAAATGTCGTAACTGTTTTTGTACTCGCGACTGGAAGTGTGTGCGATTGAAGAGAAAATGTTGGTTATTGTAAATCAGGGTCACCAACCTTTTTGGAAACTGCGACCCATCGATTAAATGCGAAGGGCTACTAGTTTGATACACACTTCTGAAAGAAAAATTTTGCTCAATCTATCTTCAATTATTTTTGTAGTGATATTCGTTAATTTGAAGACAGTGATCATGCTAATGTTATTTTTAGAACAGGCCCACGGGCGACCTACTTGGTCCTTGCGGGAGACCTAATGCCCGCGGGCACCACGTTGGTGACCCCTGTTGTAAATGCTCCTAAACCCTAAGTCTTATTCAGATTCAAGACAAATTGAAAAAAGACCTAAAATGATACCACCTGTGGCAAGCATTGCCGTGGCATGCTAAGGTCAGGGGTCAATTTTATTCTCGAAACCCTTAAGTTTATGAAAATCGGAAAAATTTGCAAACTGTTTTTAGTGTTATAAAGATGAGATATCTGTAAGGATGATTTGTTCCAGGAAGAAACGTTTCAGGGCCACCTCATCGCGTACTTGTTTTAGGGAGTGAAATGACAGGAGATTGTACAGAATTCTTCTTACACTCCATAAACTGTTGCCCCCTTGCAAAGGGGGTCATAAGCCGAGAAAAAAACTGCTGCCTCCTTGCTGCGTTTGTCACAACTCGAGAAAAGTTTAACTGTTCTGGTGCTTTTTGAAAACAACTGTACTTGTATGCCCTGTTTTTCTTGCAAAATTTCGAACGGTGATTGACTAGGCCGTGTACGGTGTCTGTGTCATCAGCAGCTTTTTTCTTGTCGCGCAGTGATTTTTACTGTTTTTTGGCACACGCTTTCCCCTACTCAGTGAAAAATCAATGGTTGCCGACTAAACAATATTTTAAGTGAAAATAACTGGATTTCTCAATGCGCACAAACTCGCAGCTTTGTTTTTGTTTCAAAACTACCTCCGTGTCCACTTCAGTTTTCGTAATTAGGTAGGACACTGGTTGAAACCCTTTTTTCTGCCGAGCACGGAGACTGAGCCTACGTAGCTTTGTTTGTGTGTTTCTGCCAAAACAGTGCAGATAGTTAATCCACTGTCGTCGAGACCGGTAATTGCGTTTGGCAACTTTTGGAAAAAAATAACGTTGGATTAAGTGAGAATCTTATCAAGTTTCGGCGCAGGCGATAAGGCGAACCTGAATCGATGGGCTGCTTGTGCTTAATTGCCATTCAAGAATTGCTGAAATCGATACAGCTGCGGTAACCGTCGGTACCGCGGTGTACAAGCAACGCAAACTGCAAACCGTCGCAAAGATCCATGCTGCGTTACTGACTGGTACCTTGGAAAATCTATCGATCCACGACCTCGTTTTCGCTGTGAGTTACGAGGTGCGATCGCGATTAAATTTGCGAACAGTACCGGCAATAAATGTCGCATAAAAGTCAAGTCGTCTCTTGCAAATAAATTTCCCCGCGCAGAGGTTCGCTGCGCAAATTGCCGTTGCGCGCCTTCAGCTCATTATCGAATTTTTCCACGTTAACCGTAAACACCACGGTCAATAACCGGGGTTGCCAATTCATTTGGTCATGGCCATCCGGACTGAGCGTAGTGCGGTCTGGCACAGATCTCGAATCCCTTTTAATTGCCGTTGGGCCTCGCCTGTGCGCTTGCTGCCGCTGAGCGAGCGAGTCGCATCGGAGACGGGAAGGTCGATGTTTCTGAGCAGGCGCGCTTCGAGAGTCTGCGTTGATTGGACCTCAATATTTTCTGTTCCAGACAGCGCTTGCCTTGCAATGTTATTAAAAATTCGACAGCTTAACGCAATTTGCTTTCTCATGTAATCGAATTAAAACGCGATACAAGTGCGAAATGATTTTATGTAATTAAACGCCTGCGTTATCACACAAATAATGCTTTATTGCAGTCTTCCAAAGCACTGCGCGTCATGGGGGATTTATTAAATCGGTTTCGGCCGTTAATTCAAAACCTACGCCATTTTGTTTCTCGTTTCTTCACTTTGTTTTGATGCTGTCCGCCATGATGACGGAGACTGTTCACAAATAGCTTCTAAAATTCGAAGCGCAGCCGTGAATCACTTCTCGAAAGCTGCCGATATTTTGAAACTTTTTTGCGTAAACTGAATGACAGTTGTGCGTAATTTGTGAGGATACAAATCCATGGGTCCAAAACTGATCAAATTAATGAAGTATTTGGATTCCGGGCATCCGATTGGTTGCGTTGCTGCCCACAAACTACTGTTTATCATGTCGTTTTCCGATGGCTTTCAGACCCTGCATGACCGCGATAGAAAGGACTTTATTAGATCAATGAGATAAAACCAAAACTCTTGACTTTGTCCTAACAAGGGGTTGGTTCCGGTGGAGCACCTAAACTAATTGTTAGTGGAATAATGTGTAGTTGACTGTACTTGATTTCGTCATGCAATCGCTGGTCTCGTGTCTTATTCCTAGAGAAGAGTTGCGCTTTTCTTTTCCTAACCTTTCCTGAGCGGGCTCAAGCCTTGTTTTCTGATGGTAGGAGCAAATAGGCGTTTCGAAACTTGTTTGTCGAGATAATGTGACAGTCGCGTTTTATTTCGGAGTTGAACATAAAGCAGCTTTCTCCATTATCAAAACCCAAAAATGCCGTTTCTGAGCTTTGTTATGAAAACCAGTGCAAATGAAAACGTTCACGTGTCGAGCCCAGCGGGAATGAATCACGAAACTTGCTCGAAAGCAGCGCGTAGATGGGTGGTATCACTAGACCAGTGCTTCCCAACCGATGGGTCGCGGTTGAGTGGCTGTGGCGTCGCGAACAACAGCGACAAAAGTTTGCTGAAGTCTCGAAATTTTAGAATTGAACTGCACGTTACTACAATTAAAATTGTAGGAAATGGCTGGGGCCGAACGCTTATGTAATATTTGCGAATGGGGCCGCAAGATCAAAAAGTTCCGGAACCACTGCATTAGACGAAACTTCTTAACGATATTGTGGAACCGTTGAATACCCTTTGCCGTTAAGTTACCTGAGCAGTTAATGTTGGCGACTGTGCTGTGTTGGCCACGGAAAGCCAAGAAAAAAGAGTGTGGTGCTTGACCAAGGCTCCGGCTGGAATGCACTCGTTCATAGGCCTGCTGTAAGTCTGACTACGTGTTGTGAACAATTTCGTTGCATTTTAAGGCAATCAACTTTAAACTTGTGTTTAAAACACTTCTGTGTTACAATTTAATTTCCTAAGTAAAAAAAGTGCAAAAGTGACACTTCGAAAAAGTAGCAATTTTTAGAAGATTAGATACAAACTTTTATGTACCAAGGTTCCCACGCGGTATTGAAGTACTGAAAAAGTATTGAATCTTGAAATCGTTTTTCAAGACCTTGAAAAAGTATGGAATTTGGCCACAATGTATGTAGAGCACTGAAAAAGAATGGAAATTCCAACAGGAAAAAGAAATCATTAAGTTTCTGAGCAGAATCGTCTCTTATTGCTCTGATTAGTTTAAATTTGCAAGCAGTAAAGTTACAGTCGTACTTTTATTCAAATTTTATGGGACATGCCAGAGTATCCAACGTGTATGACTGTGCTCGTGAAAGCATAGAAGACAAATTAGGATACAAAATCATTAAATCATTGTACAACTTTCATAGATGGCCCCAATGTCAGTAAGAAATTTTCCAACAAGTTTCAAAAACGAAAGAAATGAACTTTGAAACAGATCTGGCAAATGTGGGATCATGCAGTTTCCACAAACTGCGTAATGCTTTTAAAGAGCAGCAGTGCAGTCTGGATTGCAGATTTTTTAAAGCTTTTTTGTATCACAAAATGCCTGTAAGAACAGAGGTGTACTAACTTGCATACTTTCAGTGAGATTGATGCCGTAAGTATTCCAGGCATATGTTTATTCAAATTTTATTCTCTGCCGATTATGACAGTGTTGCAGAAGTTAAAGCAGCAGATGTTTTTGTGCAGTTGTATGCAATGTGTAAAATTGTGTTTCATGATTAAAATCTTGGAAAAATTAAGATAAGGGATGGTATTGATATTTTTTCCTTTAATATTTAAAAGGTATTGAAGAAGTATGTAAAATGGTTTTCAAAAATGTGTCGGAACCCTGATGTACTTTATTTTTTCTTAATTGATAGTCTATCACGTAGTTTAGACCAGTGCTATTCAGTCTTTCTTGCAGTGGTATATCCTTCGAAGATTTTTCAAGAATCTTATGTACCTCACCCTTTACTATCAGTGTTTCTCTCCTTTTTGTCCCACACTCCACTTTCGTTTTCAAATCTTGCCACCCATCACGATTCACTTCATGACCGCACTGAATGTTAAATGAAAATCAAAAAAGGTCGAAAGGTTACCTACTTCACAAATGACTCAACGAGTCACCAAAAGCTGAAATTGTTTGAGTAAACATTCTACCAAAACATTACCACGCCTCACGTTGATAAACATTGATCTATAATTAAGCACTAAAGCCTGAAATACATTAGTGAGGTAAGTTGATCAGTTTGTTCTGGTTTAGCCCACACCCTTGTTACACCATTTCGCAGCAGTATACCGTTGAGCAGATATGGGCAATGTACAGCAGTCGAGCTCTTTAATCCGACCCACTGAACTAGTCCAAATTATTGTAATAAAGGCAATCAACTTTTTGTATATCTTTTGTCTTAGTTTACACAAGCAAGTCGTCTGCATTCGATCCGGCCCGCTGTCACGTTTTAGGATCCAACGCGGCCCGCGAATCAAAACGTTTGACCCCTCTTTTTGTCAATGGTCCTGCGCGCACTTTGGTATACCGTGTACCCGACTGAGCAGCACTGGTATATCGAGAGACTTCCGTTGGTGGTTTTTTTTTCTCGGTAACCGGTTACTTTTCACTCGCTTCTGCAGTTTTCGGTTAGTGATACAAACCATTTAATGATTCTTAGCATTTCTTGATTTACTGCAGCAATCCACTGCTACAATTGTAAGTCATAACTCCTCTCGCCGTTACTAACCGTTTTCCTAAGTGTGTTCACTCAGGCGAGACACGCGAAACCAGCAATGAGCCGCTTGGCTTTGTGTGACCATACTTGTCCGCTCACATAAGATTACGCTGATTTTTCTGACGATCGGCTTTTGTTTATGTTATTTCAGCGGCGCTATTACTTTGCAATCACTTGTGTTTGTAAAATTGCTGCTGTTTGTTCTAGTTTGTATCAGCCAACTCAGGAAGGAACCTGACACGTTTGAATCGTGCCGGCGCGTTGTAAGACTGAATTGGTTGCTGCACCGGGAAGTCAAAATTTCACCAGAGCGTATACGCCATTTTTTCATTGATTTTAAAGCGTTGAGTTTTGGTGAAAAGCTTTTCCTGATTTGAATACGCGGCCTTCTGCTATAATCCTGCATCGTTAACAAAGTTTCGTCTTCAAACCCAGGCGCTTTTTCGAATGTTTGCACTTAAAGCAGGCAAGAAGTCGTGTGGTTACGGTAAATCTGTTCTGCGGTGAACGGGTGGTCTTGTGTTTCATCCGCTTTCCTCCCCAGTTGCACCAACCTCAGCGTATAAAGAAAAATAAACCTCACACTAAAAGCGGCTTTTCATCCCAGGGTGAAGAGTGATTAGTCATTTTGGGGTTTTGTAAAAATAAAGGACCTGGGTCCAGGTGCTTTTGACGGGGCGCTGTTGTTTTAGCTGTAGGCCGGCGGTGTAAGCGCTGTTTTGAACGCCACATACTTAAACGCTCTCACTTATTACGGATAGATTTACGAGGATGGAATGGTTACGCCCGATTGACAAGGTGAAAAACTCATTTTTCACTGCTCATCAGCAGACCTTCAGTGTAGTTGCATGAAAGGCGTTTCTCAGCTTGTTGATTGCGGGCGAATTAGTCAGATGCCAACAAAGCAAAAATAACTTGCTGCGTCAAGCAATCATTTTATGGACGGAAACCGAATTTGTTTAAATTGTCATGGGGATGCTTTCACTTTACCGCGAACCTTAAGTTATGAATTGGACGAATAGGTTGATGTGCATTGATGTAACGGACATACGTTTAACGTCTCTTTTATTCGTGCAAACTCGCACATTTGCTAACGTAGAGTGGTATTATATTCACAGAGCTCTAAATACAATCAGCCAACACCGCAACATCGTATGGCTGTCAAAAACAGCTTACCGGCAATCTTTTTCTTTTACTGAAAATCTAAGATGAATATACTTACGCATATTTTGTCGCCGTTGTGAAAAATTTCCCAAGATGTACCCGGCGTGCAACTCAGTGGAAAACCATGAGCGGAAAAAGACAGTCAAAACAGATAAATTCTAATTGAAGTGTCGCCAAAAACTAAGCCAACGTTGCAGAGCACTAGTCTTGACCGTGATTGAGCGAATAGATAAAGACAGCAAAGCAGTTCGTTAGATACGCGCAATTAAATGTCGGGGTCAGGAATTCTAACTAGCCATGACTGTTTCTGGATGTGTGGGAACACATTCCAAGTGTACACCTGCGTTATTTTATCGCGCACACTGCAGGAATTGTAAATGGTGAAGTGGTCCAGTTCCAAAGGATTTATTGGTGCCACGTCAGCAGAGCAGATCGTTGCTACCTGTGTTTTTATTTCGATCTATGAATGTAGTTTGCTTTCTTCCAATGCGCCGTTTTGTGCTGTCACCCATAGATGTGGCTGATAAGACCGTGCGATGTGGATTTGTTTTGTCACAGCGCATCATAACGTACCAATTGATCATGAGAAAGTGACAACATCCCACACCTACTGTCAGTGCCTTTCAAGCATATTGCGAACCAGTATTGCCACTGGGGTCACTCTCGTCTATATCAGATTGTTGCCTTTTCCAACACCAGATATTATCAGATTTTTACGTTACAGTATTAATATAAGCTATATGCTTCTATTACTAGTACCTAACAAACCAACTTTGAATCCGAAATGGAGCGAAGTATCGTCATTAAAATGGAGAAGTCGGTTATGCGTAACGTATAGTGTAAGTTGTTCTCGATGCAGTGAAGAGAGCTTTTTCAATATGGAACGAGTGCCAAACACACATGAGGTTGATAAATTCATGAAAGGAACTTAAAAATCATGAATCTAACTTATTTTCATCCAAGGAGAGGAAATATGGAAAACAAAAACATCAGCCCATCCAACTTTAGATTTGTCGTCAAAATATAAGATATCAGAAATTTCTTTGAAAACATCAGATCTTTGTTAAAACATCAGAAGTAGCAACACTGTTGCGAACGTCTCAAATTGTCACCACTCCACGCCAGGGTCGTAACGAGGTTAGATGGTGTCCGGGGCAAGAAGCAAGTTTGGCGCCCCCCCATATTCGAACCTGAGCTTTTTCGGAAGCAAATTTACTGTATTGAAGGAGTACTTGTAACATTGTTGGAACTTTTCTGCACCCCCGCAGTGATCCGACATCCCCATAGTGATTCGGCGCTCGGGAAATTGTGCCCCCTTGCCCCCCCTTCCCCCCCAAGATGCTGTGCTGCATGTGGGAGTGGATCAGGCCCGCAGAGTTTAGCAGCGTGCGCCGCTGCTGTGCTTGCAATATACTTTTCATAGAACAACATTAAATTAACAGTCACTACGCTAGCGTTCGTGCATGAGCACACAGGCTGATGATCAACATTGTCTATTGGTCATCCGCAAATATTTTGCTTGTTGAATTACCCCGTATCCGCTCTTATTATAACATACTTGCTATCTGCTTTGTAAAAATTTTCCCCGAAAAATGAAGTCTCCTGCAAACCTGCCCCTTGTAGCCACCACCACCCACCACTTCACCAGCTTGAATTTTTAGGGTTCTGGTGCGTGTATCCACTATAACTTCAGGGCTGCCAAAATGGAACCACTCTAAGCAATAACTTAACCTGGGCATTGACAAAACAAAAAATTGCGTGAAAGTAAAACCTTTCGAGCTCAAATCAGTTTTATTGGCACGATTTACTAATTTATAGCCTAAAATGATAACAGCTAAAATTAGAATAAATATTAAATTTTAAGGAAACTTTTTGAGGTTAGACAAAACGAAACGTTTCCGTCAGCGTAAAAATGCGTCACGGACCAGTACAAGGCATTGTAACCTGAAATTCGTTTCTCAGGGCAGAAGCCCCAGGTAACCTAACCGTTCCTTAGCTTGTTTTGATGTTTTTGTTATGTTATTTAAGAATCACTTTTGCTCCGAAAGTGTTTACATTGATTTCCCAGTATCATGCTTAGGTGTGCGTGTGTGCGTTCATTTTCATTGTTCCGTTTGACTTGCACGCCAACATTTGTGACAAAACCTTACATTTCTTCCGACTTTTTGCAGACGCCAAACAACCGAGGAGAGGGAAGCAGAGAGGCAGGCCGCACAGCGACTGATTAGTCAGCTCCAACAGGAGGCACTGGCGCGGACGCCTATTCCCGCTCCGGACGCCATGTGCCTGCGAAACGCTTCGCTTTTTGCTTTGCACAATCTTCAAGCAAGACTATGCCAAGGCTAGCGTGGTTTGAACAGCACAGAATGACTTGAACCCTATGTGGCTGGTGAATTTCAGTGTTTGGGGATAAATGGACTTCCTGTAACGTGGAAATCAATCTAAAAAATGTTTTCTTTATGCGTAAGGTGTCATATATGCTACATGTGGTATCAGTATTTTTGCAAGAGCATTCCTGAGTATCCAGGCGTGTGTTAGGGCTCGTAGTGGAAAGTTTAACCACAACCTGAATGATTAGGGAACGTTTGGAACTGGTTTTGTAACAGATTGCAAAATTTAAGGCACGTCAATCTGTTTTCGTTAAGAATGATAGCGGTATGACAACACTAGAATGAAACGAAATCTCCCCAAAAGCGTTTGTTAAATGTATTCGCCACGACTGCAGTTTTTCGCTTCTTCACCGTTTGCCCTCACTGTTCCTACTTCGTTAAATGTTCTTTGACTGCTACCAGTTACTATTTACTTCGTTTCATTGGCGATTTTGTGTATTTCGTGTGAGTATCTTAGTGCGAGAAAAACAGCGCGTATTTGACGTTAATCGTTGGCCGTTAAAGCATTATCCTCAGTTCTTCTGAGTGGTTCCCACAGTTGGACGAGGTCCGAAAATTACATTATTTTACCCATCGCTTTATTCTAGAAATCACGAAGTTTTGACAGCGAGACTTGACAGTAGAATGATCAGATATTTCGTGGCATAAAATAATTCGTGTTCTAAGTGGAAAGTGCATGAATGGAAAGCCTCCTTAAAGCGAGATGTTTCGTAATTAATGTCACGGTTTTACATTGAATGAGTACGGTTGCAAAATACCCCTACCACCAAGCTAACATGGTGCAACGTTAACGTTTTCCATCAATTTATCTACATGTTTGTTTATTTGTTTTGCTGTGATTGTAATCTCGGCGTTGTAGACCGATCTTCCTGAATAAGAGATTCTGTGTTTGGCTGCATTGCGACTTGACCTTGGCAAAAGTCCGGGTTTGGCTGCATAGGTTGAAACAATATCTCCACCCACGCCTGTTAATTCACCATGTTTGCTGCTGTAAGCGAATGCAGTCAATTGCAAGGTCTCCACCTACCTTGGGCGGTTTATGTTTGCTCTTCCCGGCTGTGTTCGGACACGAGCACCAATCGCTCTCACCTAGTCAAGCGCACTCGCGATCATTTTGTAGTTGCGGCAGAGCTGGAGCTAAAGTTGATGTCGGCGGCAGCTCTTTGCGGTCGTCGAAAATTCAGGGCGAGTCGTGCGAAGCTGACGCCACCTGGCTGTTTCGAATGCGATTTTCCGCGATTTATCGCGTAGGCAAGTGCATTGTCGTGCCTGACAGTTGCAGTTTCACGGACATCAGCAGTGCGCGCTGAAGTAACGGAAACAGCTGTCAAGAGAACGTCGTGACCAGCTAGCTTCGAACTTCGGGAGCGCGATGCGGTTATTACAAGGACCCTGGCCCTTCAGTGAGAACGGTTGCACACAAAGCACGACGCCTGCGAAAATAACTTTGGGTGCATTCCACTGAGACATGACGCGCAAAAATAACACAAACATTGCCTGCCCAATTTTGTGGGGTTTGATGCGTTTTGGTTTTGTTTTGCGACTGTTTGCAAACAGCTTTACCTATACGTGAAGTTTTTTCAGTGTTCCCTTTCTTGATGCGCACCGTGTCGTCGTATATTTCACATTAGTGCGTCACTCGACGGTGTTTATGCGCCGTTTGTGACTCGGCGAGCGAATCAGAATCGCGGCCGGTCTTCGCGCGTCCGTTAATGCAATTAGGCTGACATGTAACATATTGGGCAATTAGCGACCTAGAAATGAAATGTATGACTTTGCAAAAGCAGGCGCAATACAGTCGCTGGCTACACGATCGCTTCTTTAGTTTCTAGCCTTTCCTACAATCAGTTGCGCCCAAAAATAACGAAAGATGTAAATGAATATTGATACCAACGTATTCGCCTACACTACCATGAACCGGTCGCCAGGTGTTGCTATATCTTATCTGAGGTTCAGTCCCGACCGCGAGATCGTCTTTTCTCAGCTGTGGAAGTAACCGCGGAAAATTGTGTTTATTTGTGTTTACAAAGTCATGAGTTTTCTCTACCTTTGGCCAGATACAAGCAGTCCGCGTCGGCGGCTCTGGAGTGTGACCCTCAATAAACTGATTGACTCCGTGTCAAAAAATTGAAAACCTCGCTGTTTCCGTAACGTGACGTTCGACGTGGAAACTTCGTGAACAGTGCAAATCCAGCCGCACGTTGCGCTGCTGCGCAAATTACCATATGTTCTAGTTGTTTCCGTTCACATTGTGAAAATAAATCTACTAATATGAGAACACTGTCTGTCGAAAGGAATATTTTCCCAGCAAAGAATCAGACACTACGATCTTACAGAGTATATATTTCGCCTACTAGGTAGGCGTCATCAGCTCTTATGGGAACATCACATTTTGTGGGTTTCTGCATGAATATGTCACCTTTTCCTCAAGAAAACCGCGTGGTCTTAACTCTACAACTCTTTGATAGGATTCTAATCATGCAGAAGGTTTTACAGCAGAGATCAGCGCATGTGATTAGTTTCTTTAACTTGGTTTACTTCTACAGTCGTGATTTTGTAGATGTAGGCCACTCGTGGTGTTTGCGCGAATATGCGTATTGCGGTTTGAGAAAGTTAACAATCAATTGCAGATGGGGCATGAAGCGCATGTGAAGGAGGCTCGTTTGCCGAGCACATTATGTGAAGTTAACCAAATCGCATGGCACCAGTGACGAGCTCTAAGGCATTTCACTGGAAAAATTGCTTTCGGTGGAATTCTGAGAAATCAGAAAACCGCAGGACTTTGAAGTCAGAACAATGCAGACCGCTTATCTTTGCAAATACCTCAGGTTTGTTGCAGAGCATTTGGTAGTGAATAAATAAATAAATTTTCAAGAAATAAGCTGCTTTAGCCAAATTGCCTCAAACAAATGTAAGTTAATGGAGCAGCGACGTTCATCAAACTCACGCAATATGTATGTTGTTCTGTCGTCATGAACACGTGAAACTAGAGATATTTTCACTGCACGAGACCTTGTGCAGGAAATACGAACGTTTTACTGGAGATTGGCAAGACAGGAAACGTTCTTCCAGAAACAAGTGTGAATGAGACCCTGCCTTCTGCTTCACGTCGCATGTGGTCCGCGATAGCAATTACAGCTGATGACAGTCCTCGTTAAACGTGCAATTAGGTTCAAATACAATTGACCTGCGTGTGATTAAGCCACAATTACGCACAACGTTATTGGGTGGTCGGAGCAGAGTGGTGAATACAGGGAGCACGGAGCAAATTATAGTTTTTGAAATGCCGCTGTATTTTCCCTGTCAAGGTATCAACCTCTTGGATTGAACACGTTAGTTCCACCATCTTTCCACAATTAAAAAGTTTGAGTAATTTTTGTTCTGAGGTCTTGGCTCGAAACGCATTGTTCATAGTTTGGTTTCAGCAAAAGGTGAAGCACGGTGAGATATCTCGTTCTTTTTAACATCCTGCACTACTTTCGTGCGTTACACTACGTGTTAAGACATAGTTTCAAGTGTGGAACTTTCGCATCTCCATGCGAGCTAAACGTCTGCAACGCTAGATAGCTCTCATAACTGTTATTGCATAACGTAAAAAAGTAGTGTTAGTTAGAAAGTGTTAAGGCAATCCTCATTCACCAAAATTTTTCAAGTTGCAAATAGTTAACTCTGAACTAAAAGCACCATTCGGTTCGGAGAAGCAAAGAAACATCGATGTCAAATGTAATACAGAAACGATGATTCGAACCATTGGTTTCGCGCTAGTCAGGAAAGATGAACGTTGTGACTACAAACGATGGGCTCGTAGTAACTTAGCATTCGATTCGAGATTTTGGTCCCAGTGAGATAGGTATTGAGTCATTTTGACTTGTAAATCCATGGCTACTGTCCATCTCTGTATGTCGCTGCCTTCTATAAGCGTGTTGCGTGTCGTTGCAAGTCTTAAATCAAGCTGTCGAGCTTCTGTATAAGAAAGTACTGCTCTACAACGTCATAGCATGTAATCATTCTCCAAAAGATCTCTTTCGCTTGTAGAAAGTTTGACGAATCGCTACTGTATACAGGGCCGGGCCTAGCAGATGCGGGACCCAATGCAAGACGTGGGCGCGGGGCCCCGCTGAGCAGTGATTTTATGACGTCATCGTGTTCAGTCAACCGTGTTACGATCGTTGTAGAGCGCAAATATGCAGTACAGCACTAACACGAGAATTGAGCACGTTTGCTAACGTTCGAGAGGAAATTTGCTAGTTCTGACGAGAGCGTTTTTTGTTACCAATGAAATTTATATGGCGTTTCTACTGAATTCTCACGCGCAAGGTATATCTGGCAAAAATGAATAATCTACCCAAACACTCTGGCGCGGGGCCCAATGCAGCTGCATCGGTTGCATCGGCTTAAGGCCGGCCCTGACCGTACAAATGTGTTTGTTAAATGTCCCTTAGTCTAATGGTGGACAAACTGTGGCTCGCAGACATATTTTGTGTGGCTCTTCTAGCTGAATAACAATGTCTCGAACTGATAGGGAGTTGTTGCCTCGTATCTAATGTTTGCTTCATTTATCAATGTTTTTACATGAGTTCGTAAGATACCAGGGAGTTTACGCGATTTGATAACTAAGACAGTGAACCTCAAGCTTAAGTTTGGCTACTTAAGTTTCCAGAACAAAATACTAAATTTTCAAAGAGACGTATTGTCGAAAGCATTCTGTCATTTTTCCAATGACAGAATGAGAACGAATTCTTTTCGCGAAGAGGCGATTGCAGACCACAAAGTGAAAGAACACAAAAATAAATTGCAAGACTACTGGAGGATTTCCAAGCCAGATTTGACGATTTGCAGGAGTTAAAACCATACTTTGCATTCTTTGCAAATCCATTCAACGTTAATGTAGCCCGTTTCGCCAACCGTTTGTTACAAACTTGTCTGCTGTAGAAATGAAAGTGACGGAAATGCAAGATCTGGCTCCAAACAATTTTCAGTAAATGCCACTCTACAGTTGGTATCTGGCGAAAGGTTCCAGAAAGTAAATACCTAGACTTTAAAAGACCAGTACACGACTCATTTCTGTATTCAGCACAACATATTGCCGTCAGTTTTAATTCTCTGTAATGCAGTTCGTAAAATCAAATCATCGTGTAACCATAACAAATGTACATTTGGGAGAGTTAATTCGCACAGCTATTGTCCATAGTTTCGGAGACTAGCAAATTAAACAAAAACCTAATATTATTAAAAATTGCATTTGTTTTGTTTCAATTACAGCCGATCACTTTATGTAAAACTTGCATTTTTACCATATGTGCATTGACACCAAAAACTGATTTTGCGGCTCGCTGGTGTTTTTGGCTTTCTGCAAATGACTCTTCTATTGAACAAATTAGCCCACCCCTGGTATAGTCTATGTTCTGCCAATCAATATCCAAACGCAAATAACGGTGCATAAGTTAAGCGTTATAACTCATGCTAGGCTTGAATGTGCATTACTTCATTTATATTGTTCAGCATGGCATCTTGATTCCATTTCTCGAAAAGCAGATTTGACGCACAATCTATGCAACCCATTTCTTTTGGCGCTGTATTTGCATCATTACATGCTAAGACTAACATTTATGTATGTTTTTCACTTTTGTTTAATTATTATGTTTCTGTACTGTTATTTGCTTCTGCTATTCTGATTTTGCACAGGATCTGTACACGACATAGCCGAGTCGACGACAGCGCTGTCTTATGTAGTTTGACTGCATATTTTTTTAAGAATTTTTAACCCTCAGCATCTCACCCGTAACCGTGAGCAATAGCTTGCAAACTCCAGGACTGAGGATTACTTAGCATGTTTTTTGTGTCGTGAATGACAATTTATCCAATACGAACTATGAGAGTGAAAGTAATAATCTATTTTTGTCGGTAACATTTTCAACTTTTGACCAGTTTTTACTACTTGTCAGAACGAAGCAACGAAAGGTATACAGAAAGACAATGTGCTAAGTCCGCACCTTTCCATGCAGGCAATCTTGTCTTTTCTGAATCATAAAATAGTTTAATGATTATCTTTATAAAAAATGCAGAAAACATTTGCTCAAAAATGGTAGTATGTTTGCCTCTGGTTCAAATCTTTAAATTTTGTGTCTGAAAAATCTAATAAATCGGAAAGGCCATCAGCATCTTTTTCCCAGGTTTTTGAAATTTGCGAATCTAAATTCACATTTTTGAACATAAATGCTTTCTTGTATTCTTCCAGCTCATATTCCTACACGTGCATTTAATTTAGGAATCCCCCGCTAGCGATAAACTAGGTTTCATCATCATCTTATTGAGAATCTGCACAGTACCGTTAAGAACGTGAACAGTATCAAGTTTCACATGGCTCTTTTAATGTGTCCGAAATGCGCGAGACAAGAGTGTTTTTTGATTTAGCGTCATGAGAAAATTTGTTTCATTTCTTTATATACTGTATATGTTTTTAATAATATATTTTATTGTAGTATAATATATTGTACATTTTATTGTTTTAGATTTTATTGTTTTATTGCGTGAATTTGTCTAGTATTTCTCAGGGAAGGCTATACACTGCTGTTTATACGGCATGATTTAGACTGCAGGCATCCTTCACCTGAAAAAACTTGTTTGCCCATACTGAAAACAACTTTAAGTAGTATTCATTGCAAATGCTGCATTTAATGTTTTTAGTGTGCATTTTGAAAAACTGTATTATCGTTTTGAAAAACGATAATATATTTAGTGTGCGTGTTGAAAAAACTGTAACATGTCTCTTCTCAGTTTTGCTTTTCTATACAAAAAAAGCAGTTTTGTCTTTATGAACTGCTGAATCTATCATTTTTAAATCTTTGCGATTTCACCTGTTGTTGCACTGTTATTATGGCTGGATTCATGGGCGTCAGGAGGATTTTTCCAGTGGAGACAATAGTGGATTTTCCAGGGGTATCTAAAAATATTTGCCAGGAGTGCCAAAACTGGCGAAATTCCATTTTACCTACTCTAAAGTAAGAAAACAACCTTTTTTGCTACAGATTTACTAGGAAAATGTCAAATTACAAAATCCAGGGGGCATTGGCCTCCCTGCCCCCCATTCCGACGCACATGGTTGGATTTACCTCCAGGCATAGTTGATCATTGGCCTATGGCCCAACGGTTTATCTAAAGGCCCGCTTAAACCAATTTGGCGTACAAGAATGTTAGAAAAAAATCCGGACAGTCTACAGTAGCAGTGAAACGGGTGATGACAGGAAAATCAGTGGTGTGGTGCTGAAGTGATTTGACATAAGATTCTTGTTCATGCGCATTAGAAGTTAACGTCGTAACCATATTTTTCTTGCTTCGCAATAGTTCTTTTCCATGGTATTTTAATCGTTTCAAATGCCCCAAGTGGATACGTATAAACTTTCACGAGCACTTGCTTTCACAAATCGACCTTATACTTGTAGACGCTACGCCCTGTATTTGCGAAAGACTATAAGTCTTCATACATTTCCAAATTGAGAGGAACCAACAACAAATGGCGAGTCTGGCATCTCAGCCTCCATCTGGCGACGCCCTGTTTAAAAGCACTGGACGGTAAATTTTGTATTTGCAACAGTTGTTCCAAGTCTTTGGTTTCTTCATCACGCACTTTAATACCATCTTTTGCATCGAGGTGGTTTTTCAACCAGCTCCTAGAATTGAGTTACTAGGAATAGCAACACAACGTAAGTTTAGTAACGCAGAACGTTTTAGCCAAGTACTTAATTTTGTTGCCAAAACGTTTGAATAAAAAGGTTGTCAAACTGCACTCTCCTGTAAATTTATCCCCAGTTTCCATTAACAATCTTTCCTAAGATTCTTTAGTTACGTGTTACCCATACAAAGAATAAATGTCGAACAAGGGGTACGACCCTGAAGTAGTAATTATAAGGTGTGAGCAGAGTAAAGGTGCTTTATTAGTAGCGATAACGCTGCTACTTTTTACCAACAGTAAAAAGTCATACTTTTTACTAAAAGTAGCGGAAACGTAGCGGAAAAGGAGGGCAGCTTCTTAAAGTAGCGGAAACGGAAGGCAACTTCTCATCTAGGTTCATTACCGCTACTTTTTTGTCGGTCTTGGTGAACCAAAAAATTGAACAAGAGCTTCCAGTTGGAACGAATTGAGATCAGGTACTGCTTCTGTGGTTCGTGTTAAGCGCATTTCACATGACTACAATTGCAGCAGTGGAAACCATTCAATTTTTTGTTATTTCGCCGACATGCATTCTAAAAAAATACTGCTCCGTGTTTACATTGAAACACAAAGACCTTAGCGGAAGAAGCACTATGTTTTGTTCAAAGGAATTTGCGCTATGCCTTTTCAGGTTTTAGGACTGCAGCCACCCGGGACATTTTGAACTCTTTAGCATTATTGCACATCAACTTTGATACTTTTGGACGGAGAATGTTGTACAGGGTGACACAAAAAAACGGTCATCACCAAAAATCGAATAACTTCCACAATTTTATTTAGATTGACACAAAACTTCAGCTACATCAGGTCAAGNCTGTGGTGCAGACATCTCCAAAGTTCCAAGTCTGTACNACAAAAACTCTTTGTTTCACTGGCGCTCAAAANATGTGCTCCAAATGAGCTCCCCGGCGCTGCAGGACACATTTGGATGCGGCGGACAAAGTTCTCGATGACCCTCCCGCATTCCTCCCTTGGGATTGCTCGTATCGCTGCTGTGATTGCTGCCTTCAGGTCAGGGATAGTCTGGGGGTTGTTGCCATACACCCTGTCCTTAAGGTATCCCCACAGATAAAAATCTGGGGGGT
>JGI24158J21664_10004000_pt1 | contig 18783 bp, 13 predicted proteins | sample Ectturendosymbi3_FD_21664 | JGI IMG/M metagenome (IMG submission 21664)
TCTGCCCTTGTTTGATAATCTTGAACTTGACACTTTTGATGCATGCGGTCTGCAGTGCCACTTTATATCACTCTATTACCACTGCAGTTATTAGTTTAAGCTACATTTAGTTCGCTGAATTCAAAGTATGCCATTCAATGTGCGGCCCTCAATAATATGTTATTCAATGTGCAGCCCTGGTCAAGATAGTGACATACATTTGGCTCAATAAGCCATTTGGGTTGGATATAGCGTTCTAGTACACGAGTGGTTCCCAAACGCCGTGCCGTGAGATCTTTGCTCCCTTGCCGCTAAGCCAGTGGTTCTCAACCTTTTTCATCCCATGCACCCCTTTAACCGTTATTCATAGATGAAATCCCCCCTTATAAATTTAGTTTGCAAAGAACACTTTTACATCAGTACACTAAGAAGAGAAACTGAACTCTTCACAATTGATAAGCTAAACTATATTACATTTTAAACAAAATCCTAAATACAAAATTCCCCCCTGGTGGGGAATTCCCCCCTGGTTGAGGACCCTGCGCTAAGCGATAGCGCATGTGATAGCACGTATGTGATGCGTCAAAACAAAGATTTTCGGAAATACAGTGATTTTCATGAAGGTGCTGCCAAAATTTTAGAAGCCTTGACATTGTATCGCAGCNCAGAAGAGGTTNGGAGCCACAGTAATACAAACGTACCTTTCAGNGCATGGTTGGCATGTTTCGTGACGACGTGGATGACGCACATTTTCAGGGGATCTCCCGCTTTCCGAATGGCGTCAACAATTTGACGGTGGCCGATGCAGGTGACGTCTTTGTCATTTATCTGTCAAAACCGAAGTGAACGATTGCGAAGACCCGAGTACACAAAACTTTGAAACAGACTACGAAATTCGAACTGAGATGGCCAATGTTCCCGCTACGATGCGCAACTGCGCAGTACAAGCACAACCAGACCATTTAGGCAGTGAAATCTCATTCTCGCGCACTTGCAACTTTCCGAATTTGATATCGTATATATATGGGACAGCCATTTTGACACTTAAAACATTTCACTGGTTGTGTGTCTGCATGGACGCGCAATTGTATGCGCACTCAGAAACATTTGCCCAGTGTAAAATTTTCTCAAGAAGTAACACTGGTGATGGCTCCCCTGCAAAGATCATCACTACACGAAACTTGAGGGTTAGACGACGCGTACCTGGGAGGCTACTTTAAAGATACTCGCTAAGTAAGCGTAACACGGCTCTTTCTTTGTTTTAAAAACATCGTGCCACCCAGGCGGGAAGGTCAAAAAATATATCACCGCAAATACAACTGCTCAGACATACAGCTTAGCGCTGCAAGCAACATTTCGCAGAATTGCTGCTCAGCGACAAAGCGATGGTGTTGGTCGTGCACAGAGCACGCTTTAGATGACGACACTGAATCGATTCGTGAAGCTTTGCACGCGTTCGCAAGAAACAAAACTTTGCGCCGGGCGTTTTCATCTGAACGACTCCGCTAAGTAGCCCAAGGCCAGGTGCTTTGAAACCAACTGGAACAACGGGTGGAGTTTTTAAACTTGTCCGCGTGCGTTGCTGAAACCTCCTCGCAAAATTCGAAAGCACAAACACCAGCAGTAGCATAAGCTCGCGCGCTCTGCTGAACCTGGACATTGCGCCGGCTTATAGCCTCGGGTCAACGCGAAAAGCGCGATGATTCATTTTGTGGTGTGTCCGACGAGTGGCACTGATGTGAAACAAACACAACATCGGCTCCAAGACGTCGACACTGAGACACATGAACCGCAAGTCGCTCACGCGCTGTGACCAATTTCGCTGCTCGGGTGGATGCAGCAGCCGCGTGTGCAGACGTCATGAATCTTGAAAAGGTATTGCAACTGCGCAGTGCGTGACGACCAGCAGCAGCAGCAGCGTAAAAGGGGGTGGATTGGCAGAAAAATAAAACAAACCCGTCTGCAACACCCGGAAGATCGGATTGGTCGAGACATGGCCACGTGACTAGACTTGCAACAGTTGAATGATGAACTGCGAACGTTGAGAGCAGAACCGTAAAACTAACGTTGGTCATGCGTGTCTCGAATGCATGGACGCAATTTACCCTGAAGTGAAGACTTGCACGTGATTTGAAAACGCCTAGTCAAGCCATAGGCTCACTTGGAACCACGATTCAGCCACAATCCGGTTTGCGAAAATGCCAGAGGATAGTCCACTACTGCGAATGATCCAAAAGCTGAAGAAACGATCACATTTCTTCGTTGGAACAAAAAATAAATGCGTGACGAAAATGTGCAAAGGGAACTTTCCTGTCGGCGGCGTGCTTACGCAAAAACTCTACACGGACATCAACTTGCGCGCGGGCTGTCTTTTAACACAACACCAAAAACGATGCCTGCCTGGCAATCAATTACCTCCGGCGTTTTGCAACTTCACTCGTGACGTCGCTAAATGCCAGGACACGATACCACAGGCAAGCTTACGCGCATGAACGTGCGTAGCTGGTTTTTAAGAGAGTTCGGGCTAAGCAGCGCATACGTAGGCTGACCTATACCCATCCGGCAAGATTCCGAGCTTGACCAAATGGTAAACATGCGTGTGCTTGCCAGTGTCGCCGATGCTGACATTTAGATCGAGGCCCCGAAGGTAAAACTGTTAAAGTGCACGCGTAGGTTGACTATTGATAAATTGGTGAAGAGACGTTGTTTTCAACGTTGACGTAGCCTCGCTGCGTCAAAACTGCATTTCTCCAGTTTTTGCAAACAGCGGCGAACGAACAATACCATAGGATTAACTTGATAGACCTAACTGGTACGATCCAGAGAGCCATAATGTTGACCAAGGAACATAACGAAACAGTATCATCAGGACGATTTAGTGGTCGAGGGACATAAACCACTGATAAACAAAACATCTTCAGAAAGAGCGCAGGCCTAAAACCGAACAGCCGTCAAGGTTTTCCTGCATTGCGTTCGAATTTGCATCTCGAGGAAAAGTCTGAAGATGGATGTGGCGAGGACAGGGAGGAGGCGATCAGGTGACGTGTGTGCAATGTGTGTAATCGCCAGCTGCGTCGCGGTACTTATCCACATTCAGCTCACCTTCGATATGTACTGGCCGGCCCTCAAGCCTGCTTTGTACGCGTTGCTCCCCTCCTCGACCGATTCCAGGTACTGGAGGGCGGGGTAGCGGGGGGTCGGTTCGAATGCTCCGATTGGTGCCTCGGCTGCAAACCACAAGGCCAACATGACACAGACTGTTTGAAGTTGACTGATAGCGGATATGGAATGCTCTCTGCTATTCGCAATGCACAGAGACTCGGTGGAGTGTACAGTTAGAGGGCTTACATCAGGGGTCTCAAGCTCAAAATGCTCCGAAGGCCAAATGAGAACTTATATAGTAACCGGAGGGCCGCATTATGACACTGACACAATGGCGGTACCCGAACCGTACTACGAACGTTGAAACAGCTTTTACATGAACCTTACACAAAACAGCTTATACATTTTATTTTCTGCGAAAGATACCGTGAGTTTTAGGAAAGTCATTTCTAGCCGACTCTACGTTCGTTAGAAAGGAAATTAGTTGTTCAATCGCTGGCCGAGCACTTTCAAACACAGGTGAATAAACTAATTAACTTACTGTAAATGTTAATTATGTGAAAATTGCCAAAAACCATCGCTTGCCACACAAAACACCCTCGTGTTTGAGACCCCTGGATTACATACAGCGGGAGGTCTATCATGACGTAACATTTCAGCGCCCGATTCGGGGAGGGTGGTTATCGGAAAACAAAGTTATCGCGGAAGGATGGTACGCCAAACATCGGAGCTCTTCTTGCAATCGGTAATTGTAACACAGTCTAATCAAGCGAACCCACAAGCGTGCAAAGCCCTTCAATTAAAGCGAAACCTGTGAAAACGACGCGGCGTTGCCGCCATGAGCAAACGAGCGGAGGAATTCCGCTGTGCAGCGACTCACCTTTGGCGCCTCGCAGCACGAAACCGTATCCGTCGGCGCCTTTGCTGACAAGGACGCTGATGTACTTGTGGAAGATGTCGGGCTGGGAGGTTGGGAGGAGCGCGGTGCTCTCGCGAGGCATGTGCGCGACTGTGTTGCGGTTGAAGTTCCTCATGGCGTCCGACTCCGTGTTCAGGGATGTTTGGTCGCCACTGCGCAGGAGGAAAGGGACAAATCGTTAAGAAAAGAATGGCTATAAACAAATCCTACGGCCAGTTAAAAAACAAGAGCGAATAATGAAGGTCAACTGCGTGGTCACGTGACAATATCGGAAAAACTCGTGCAGAAAACAAAGCACGTTATTCCGGCTGCTCAATGGTTTCGTGTTCTTTAATTGTCTTGCATGGCGGCGACCCAAAGCACGCGAACCTACCTTCCTTCATGCTTTGCAGCTTGCGCTTGAGGGGGGTGGGTGATCGTGGCAGCTGGAAAAACAACACATTGCATTGAAAACATGTTCCCTCACGACTTGAGCAAAACAGAGCAGCCTGTATCGAGCAGATCACTACGTGTTGTGGATCAGCGATAGAAGACACCGTGAAGTTGCCTCGATTGTAATTTGAAAGCAACATACTTCTCACAGGAGACTAAATACTGTGATACAACTTCCACATGAACGAGGAACAGAGCTTCAGAATCAGTACTCACGTCGCCCAGATCTGGTTTTGCGTAGCTTGACAGCTTGAACACAGCGCAGCGGAAAAAGTCCGACTTTGTCGCCGACGCTTCCGGTGCAATATCCTTCGATTTCGTCACTTCCGCGATCGGAGGACACTGCCACGCGAGCAAATCGCAATTTAGACGACAAGGGGTGGTGGGGGAAGAAACACTAGGTACGTTATCGTAAAGACAAAGGCCTGCCTGTTGCCGCCTGTAAATTGGTAAAGGACGGAGTGATAGAGCTTTCAAGAGGAAGCTGTCCAAAACGCGGTAAAATCTCACAGCAGGACTTAGTATTTCCTTTGTTAGAAAAGACGCTGATCTTTCCCGTGCTGCGAGACGATCAGCGTCTATGAAAGACACACGCCTTGCTTGGTAACCGTAGTTCGGTGAAGAAGCATTGTGTGGAATCTACATTTACAGCAAGGTTCTTACTTAGGTAACAAAAATTTCCACTGGCAGTATCACGATAAAAATAATACTTGAATGACAGGCATGCACTGCATAGACACTTGTTTTTCACGCCAGGCCAGCAAGGATTGTAGTGACTAGTGTAGCTGTCAGTGTATACGAGCCGACCAAAAAGTGCATCACTTTTAACAGACACCGTGGACTTGATGTTCGAGAATCTGACGGCTGTTTGCAGAGCAAGTTCATTAGATTGCCATACATTTTCTTTTTAGTGGCAATGAGCGTCAAAGACAAAAGGTTTGAAATCGCTTTTTCAACAATCAATTCGAGTTAAAACTTGTTAAGTGGACCAACAACAGCTCGACATGGATGGCTGATTTGGCGATTGGCGCACACTGCAACAATATGACGAAGGTGCTGCGACCAACCATACCTCGTCGAAAAACAAACACCAGTTAGAAGCGATTGAGGGGTCTTAGTTGTCTACGTGGACACAGCGGGTCGATAGTAGTGAGAATAGCAAACAATGCGACTGTGAGGAAGCGTTTGTCCTTCAGATTCGCACTAATAACAATATCGACAAAAGGCTATGTCTGAGCGAATCGCAGTGAAAATTAGGCAGCGGTGAAAAGGTGGACACACGTGATTAAACATGCCTTCGATAATGTAATAGAGCACTCAGGCAGCACCGTTTACGCTAGCATGGTAAGTATTTACCCTAACCATCGCCACCGCCGTAGCCGCGGTCAATACTTCGCAAGAGGTCACGCCTCATAAAAATCGTCGCGGCGAACTGAGTGCTGTTCTTACAGCATGTCCAACTCTTTACGCACTCGGTCCTGTATGTCACAATCAAGTATTTGTACGACAAATTACTAACTTTGCTCAACAGGAAATCGCACGCAACTTCAGTCACCTTCAACAAACCTCACATCCGCTGCGACACAGAAGTTAACTGCAACTCAACTAACCTTCCTCCACAACCAGCAAGTCCTCGGTTGACAGCTGCGACAGCTGATTTGTCGAAAAGCTATTGCGTTAAAACTGCGACAACATCTTCATCTCGGCGCCCCTTAACAAGATACTCAACTACAATGAGTATTGACCATCAAACACAAAGCACTGGCTTCCACTTCGCGCTTTAAAAATGCTCTCAACGACTGTAAATGGAACAATACATAGAGAGCGTGGACAGGAAGAACAGCCGGACAGGCTCGTCAGGTGGGAGACAGACACATACACAAGAAACGACAAGAGTCGATCCAACTACGAATGCCCGAACCTTACGAAGCGCCGGTTTCAGCGCGCGACGACGACGACACATCGCAACAGGGCTTTTCTGCAATTCTGTTCCGCAGCGCGCCTTTCAATATTTCGATAATAGAGTCGGGGCACCGATGACGTCTTTCAACGTTTCAATAGTTAAGCATGGCGAAGATTAAAATAATAAACACTTCCAAGCGATGAGTTCATGGCTGCCGCCGCCTTTTCGCGTTCGCTCTCGCTATTCACGAGCTGTCCGTATACACAACATCAACTGTCGTAAATTGGACAGCCTGTCGCAAAAACTGTCTTACATCGGCCCTCTTTAGTCTTCCGGCGTACATTCTACCCTTCGACAATTGCTTTCGCAAAGGGTCGCGTCGACCGACAAAAGCCACCGCGCGCGAAGCACTGCATCGTTTGAATTGCGACTCGCAAGTTCTGACTAAATGAAGCACAGAGCAAACGATGGAACGACAGTGCGAACCGCTGAGCCCTGAATCGGTGATGGCCTCAGCTAAGAATAAGGCAGTGAAACGTCAACGACGCGAAAAATCAAAACGTGCGCCCAAGGCGATGTGCCCTCCTTTGCGAACAGACGTTGCGGTTTTAAATCACTTGAGCATGATCATCATCATCATGCGACCGCAGCTGAGCTAACAAGGTCTTCATTCGATTGAATTGTGAACTACACCTCTGCGAAACGAAAACCGAAAAGACCGCGAAATGGCTCGTAGAGGAAAAAAAACAAATCACCACAAGCATTGGTTGAACCAGAGCAGTGGGCAGCAATCTCGGTAAACTTCCAGTGGCCTAGTTCTTACTCTTCTGGATTACAATGCAAAAACGTCCTTGCTCTCCGAGCCAACATTGCCAACACTATTTTCAAACTTGGCGTCAGGTTCATAGGGGTCTGGTAATTACGGAATTTTAAGATGAATTGCATTTATTTTGCGTTGATCAGCAACTGCTTTTAAGGACGGTCGAAGCTCTGGCGCTCTTGCACTTATGCCAACAAAGTTTCAACCACGTCACAGGATAGCAACACATTTCCCGTTTTCCTTCTACTGAGGAGTGGTCTCAGCACGCAGCATTGTTCCAATCGAAACAAAGCTCGTTTACTGTTGGCCAAGTTAATGCGAAAGGCCTTGTTTTTCGGAAGTTTGACATCCTTGCAGAGTAACCAGCACCAATGCGAGCTAAGCAGTCGCTCACAGCTGCTGAGCGTATAATTTTAAGTCATTATTCGGTGGCGAAGGAGCTAATTGTGCGTGCATTTGACAGGCAGAAATTATAGCAATCCTATCTTCAACACGTGTGTGTGAACGCTGCTGCTGCGTTAGAGGTCGGGGCGTAACGGCTTTCTTTTAACCAGCCAAAACTGACGCTTCCTAATACACGCTCAACTCAAATCTACACATTCCTCGAATTGCGGGGGCGCAGGGAATTCCCCTATCCCCAACCTGGCAACAACGAATTGCCTTGACTTTGTCTCGACACTTGACTATCCACTATCGAACACTACTGCTGCTTTGCAGTGCAAAAACGACGTGAAAATTGGCAGCGTCCATGCGACCTGGCTGCAATCCCTACAAGTACGTTGTTGTGTGGCAAGGAAACAAACATTGAATACAAAGTGTACGGTCAAACTCGGTCCGGCCAGCCAATGAGATTCCGTCACCAGGACGCAGTGGTGAACAACGACTGCAACAGGTGCCGATTCGAATCTTTTGTCAGCGAGCCATTCAGCAAACGGGCCACACAGCACAGTCAAGTCAAATATTAACAAAATGGCTTGTGATATATCAAGGAGTAGTTTCGATTAAGATTTTTGGGCCTGTCAACCAGTGATCTGAATTGCACTGTGCTGGAAAATTTAAGATAATCGCTGAAATTTTGAACACAGAGTAAGCAGGCACTTAAGGACATGTTGCAGCGGTCTAGAATATAAAACGTTTGTTAATAGTTACCACTGGTTTTACTTCACAGCCTTTCATCACCGCACTGATTCTTGCGAACGTGATGGCAAAACAACCTATCAGTGAAGCGAAATTACTTCGGGCTTTGCTTCCCGCGGGTGAAATCGCTTTAACGAGTTCCATGTCAAAACCTGTCTCTTTAAAGAATATTCCAAAGCTTTGGAAGAAACACTTTTTCGTAAGACTGGTTTTGCCAACGCCGTGCGAAAGTAACCTCACTTTACTTTTTCAAGAGTCAAGTCACCAACGCTTAAAACTAAGGCACGCTGCTTAAAGCGCAAACCATGTTGGAGGCTGTTTCTAATAAAACTGCCCGCAAATTTGTTTCACGGAAAAAGAGATAATGAGGCAATTGTTCTAGAACGTCCTGATGGCAGAGTTTCAAAGACTCTACCACAAGAAACTGAAAACTCCTTCTCCGCACGAACTAAGAGCTCTAGACTTGGCTGTGCATGCTCGCTTTTCCAATCTACAGCAACAATGACACGAACAAACTGCCCGTTACTTTGACGCAGCTGCAATTAGTCCAACTGCTGTGCAGCGAAGTATGGAATGACAACGCACTGACTTAATCAACACACGACACTCCTTAACCTTACAACCGAACAAATGTCAAGGTGAGCGAAATACAAACGCTTTCCCTTTCACACGGAAAAAAGGAAAACATCCGGGAAATGCACTGATACGTGGGCGTGGCGCAGTTGAACTGATAAGGCGAAAACCAACCAGCACTGTGAGACTATGCCGCATTCAACGTTTCAATATATAGGCGACCGATACTGGTTGAATACGGCGTTGCTTACATTTCGCTTTATGTTTGACCAGACTGCGTCACCAGATTCTATCCAAACAGTATCGACGCGCAGTCTACGCTCGTGGACCAGGTTTTAACGCTCAGGAATGAATCTGATACTTTCCCAACGGATCTCAGGTCCAATGTCGAGGGTTGTCAAATAACTATTGCCGTGTTGCTTATTAGAGTTCATTGTCCGTGACTCCTCGCACTGTGTCATCGAACATCAAACAATTGCTTTCGGAATTGAACAAATACGAGATTCAAAGACATGGCATATATACGAGGTAGAATGTCCACAGAAGATTATCGTTTAAAATTTACCAAGTTCGAAGGAATGATCCCCGACTAAGTTTTGCAAATTGAAGATACTTGCCACACACCAGTTTCAATGCGCTTTTCTATCTATTTCTATCTTTCTGTGCCTATTTTGTATAGTTCCACTGAAAGCAGTACAGCTTCATTTCTTAAAGTGTTTAAGAACAAGTCCGACTCACGTTCGCTACGTTCTTTCCAGGAAGTGAACCTGTTGGTCACGCTGCATGCCTGAAGACCGACGGGTTCGCACAACCAAGCAAGCCCATTGCCTTCATTTTGATAAATCCACTAACGTTTTGGTAAATCCACTCACTTTACTCCAAACAGTAAGACATTGAAAGAAGATTGAAAAGCTCAACTGTTCTACCGCTGCACAACAACCAATAGCATGAGGGTTTAAGCGTCAGCTCAAAGCGGTGGAACGCTGTGACGCAACCAAGAAGACGTGTATTGATCATATAATGCACGCGGACAAACTTGCCGCTCTCACAATCACAAACGTTTTCGACGATGATCCGACCCAAACTGCGACAAACAGATGAGCAACAACTAATCACACCAGAGCACGTTTTCCTCAGGCGTGATGGCAATTAGAGCTTCATGCGCCAACAGCCGCAGATCTCATGTCACTGTTGCGATTGCAGCGTGACGTGTTCTGCCCAACGCTGCTGGTTCTTGGTTGCGCGCGTGATTTGCGCACAGTCGGCTTGGAGTTGATTTACAGGCGGCCAGGCAGGGCAAGCACTGTGCACATATCTTAAGCGAAACAAGGTCGAGGTAGAGCAAAACGAACCAACGATACGCTTTCTCGTCCTCAGAAGTTGGTGCATTGAAATGACCAAGAGTTTGAGCCAGGCGTGGTCGAAGTGCGGCCGCGGGTCACACGCAACACGTTAAGCTCTTCAGTTCGCCTGGCTGAACGTGTCCGAATTATGTTAATAAGATCGATTTCTTTTTTTACATCTCATTTGCATTGGTTTTAACACGAACGATCCATCCATCTGCTTTCTGTCCGAACCGCTGCCCAGTGCAAAAGTCGTCGAATCGAAGTGTTTGCCCAGCCCTGGTCTAACCCGCATCCATCCAGAAATCGCTTAATGATGAAATTACACGAGATGTTTCAGGGGCGAAGTACTGGCACGTTTGGTTCTGGCAAAGTAGGTATCGACGAAAAAGGCAACATCGCCGGTGTGGCAATGTTCAGTAGCTCAGAGACTGTGCATAACAACGCGCTCATGTAGAAGAGCTGTTAAGAGGAGCACCAAATTTAAGAACTAGTTCCAAGATCGCTTAAATCTGTAATAGTCTGGTGCACCGCTTCCAAATGCAATATCAACCCACATGACTTTTGACTAACAACGGCAAGGATCAGGACCTGGTCAAACGCTACGTCGCTTTCGTTTTGCGTTGTTTACAAAACGCGCGTCTTTTCGCAGTAGAAATCGTAAGTCTTGATTCTCCCGTTTGGTGCCACACACAAAATTGTCAAAATTGCTTCTTTTTGGCTTGTTCTTGGACTCACTTCGAAATCGTCCCAGCCCAATGGTCCTAAGCACATGCCACTGGCCCGAAGCGCAGGCCACTACGGTTGTTCAGCTCAAGTCATTCCACGTAACGACTTGCAAAAGCGAAAGCGCATCATCGATTAACATCACGGCCGTGATGTTCACGCGGCCAAAACGCTTTCTTTGTAGAAGCCAGTTTGTCTGACTGCGAACGACCTCAACCTTTGCGATAGCCAGCAGAAACAACTACGCTTTCCACAACCTGAAAAAATCGCTTTGGTAGGCAGGGATAACCGTCACTTTTCGTGAACAAGACCCTAGTCACATAACTAGTGCGTTTTGATGCACAGTTTACCTGCAGCTCGCCACAGCACCAGACCGCACGCGTATCTTACATCGTCTGAAGAACCAAACTACTTCTGATCTTCTTGGCAATTAAGTTTCACGCATCGTTGGCGATAAAAACAACTNAAGACTCACACGNACACTTGACAGCTCTTCCAACGAACTCTGGTGACAATCCTCAAAGTCACATCGTTTCGCGTAATCGACTCTTGACAGTTTTGCCGCTCTNTGCTCGCTACTTTTGCCGAGGGCTTGGTGGGTAAGCAAGCAGTTGCTTCTGACAATAGCAATCTTAGCAGTGTTATCAGAAGCAAAGTTATTCCAAGCTGTAATCGCAAACACGTGACTTGCTCAGCCAATATCCGGCGTGTGGCCGACGCAAAGACGAGACACACCGACTGTTACGATTCCGCCGCTCGCTACCTGCAGGAGCAACGCGATCATGCACGTCAGCGGTCGTCAGCTGCAGAACAAAGCTCGCGCGACATTGACGCAGCGGCAAAGTGCACTTCCTGCGAATGTCAAGCCAAGCTCAGGTGCGCGGCTCGCGACGGGCAGCAACGGCTCCGAACTGTGGAGGTGACGACGCGCTGACGACATTCCAGTCTTCAGATAAACGCGCCAACCTGACTTGCACAAAAAGCAAACCCGGGTCCGAGAACGCATCTGTCATCTGCTGATGCGACAGCAAGACCAAAACAACTCAAATCTCACCTGAAATTCGTCAAACTGCTTGCTGCCGGACTACGCAAATGCGCCAGTTTGCCTGCAACTAATCTCAGTCAAAAAGCTTACTCTGAAAAGACGCCAGGCCTGGCGCCCAGCTACTGCCAGGCTGATCAGTGAAACAAATCTTCATAAAATGACGTTCTTAAGTAGCTACCGTTTCCACAAAGGTGAAAAACAAGAAAATTTATCAAGCGAAATTTTTAAAATGTTCGTGTCGTGATACCGTTCAACCGTACTATGCATGATGCGAGCAACAGCGTGACATTACGCTGGAGGGCAACCAGCGCTGCTGGGTAAACGTACGAAATCTTCTTCAGATTGTGTTGCGCACTTACATCGCATCGCACTCAGTTGTGCGGTTATGTCGGTAATGTAGATATCGGGTCTTAAGTCAGATATCAGAAAGCGCAGCTCGAAAGGAATGCTGCCCACGGGGACTGATACAACTCTACTGTGAATGCGATCAAAGGCATTTTCTTACAGTGGCTTACAGACAATTCAACTTCCGAGTCTGCGATTTCAGACAGAACGCAATATTCTAACGGATGAAGTACTCTTGATTCTTTAACCGAAACGAAACAACCTGTAAGTTCAGTCGCTCGGATCATTGGCTGTTCCAGGAAAGAGTCGTCTCCGCAAGTAAAATGACACCGCTCGGTTCGTTTTCGCTTTTCATATTGTTCAACGCAGTAGCGTTCACGAAAACGTCGTAATTTCGGCTGCACATGCTGGGCTTCGATAAAGCCGCTCTTACCCCCTTAGTACAAGCATTGACTGGGCTTAACGAAATATATCATAGACCGGGATGCATTGAAATTAACCTGACAATCAATGTGGCTCATCACATATTGTGCGTCAGACAAACTTAAAGTTGCGCAGTTTTACGTTACGGAAATGGCCTCGCGAGTACCAGTGTGACCAAAGGTTCATTGTTCATACACAAAACAAGCAACAAAAACGTTATAGAAAAAAAAACGAACTGAAAATGTTCAAATACACTTACTGATGTTGAACTGTTTCGTCACAAGCAACAGAAAAGGTTTAAAGTTTCGTAGGTTTGCCAAAGCGCAACGGCAGAAACGTGCGTCACGACCGATACCTCGGGTCGTAACGTTCAGGTCGAGGTTTGAACAAACTGCATTAATGGCGCATCATGAACCCACGCCGAACAACTACATTGAAGGAATTACCGGGGCCTTGTCGCAGAAAGAATGACCAGGGTAGTGCACAACAGTTACTCGAATGCTTTCACTGGCGACGGAGAANTTTCGACATACTTCTGTTTTTTACGAGCTCCGGCCAGCGTTCAATCAACATCAGACCTGCTGTTGCTNCATTCAAATATTTGTTTAACATTGGTGCGCGTTTCCGAGCGGTCGTTTCATGTGTGTCAGGACGACATGTCAAGCGGTCGTTTGGTGTGTCGCGGTGACACGTCAAGCGGTTGATTCGTGAGTTCCAGTGACACGTNGAGCGGTCGATTCGTNAGTTCCAGTGACACGTCAAGCGATCGTTTCGTGTGTTACAGCGACACGTCGACCTACGGGTCAGGCCGAAATCGCCACACAATAAACGAGCAAAAAAAGAAGCGAGAAAATCGGCCGCAGCTCACCTGCGACCAGATCGCCGATCGTGAGGTCGATCTCGCGGCTATTCTGGGCGACGTAGTCCTTGCAAGCGATGAAGAGCAGATCGAAATGATCGAGCTCGATTTCCGCCACCGAGCCGACATCGCTGGGAGCTGTGAAAGCATCAGAACTGGTGTCGCAAAGATCGATGCCGTGACGACCACAGATCATGCGAAAGTTGTCGCACACAGAAATCACGTGACTTTGTTGATTCCGATGAGACTCGCCGAACAAGTTTCGGGGACCGAGAAAGGTTGGGGTGGGGACGATTTTCTGGGGGCAGCTGAGACGGAACGCGTATGGTGCTGCGACTTTCATCAGTTAATTTCAAGACAGAAGTTCTACTCACACGTTCTCTACCTTTTATGTCTGTTTTAAAATGTTATGTTCTGCATCTCCCGCTTAAGTAAATCCGTCCGAGATGTTTTTCAGCTTCAACTTGAATTTGAAGATAGCGCTTAGTTGCGAGTGTCGACAAATCAGCGAGAAACATTATGACGTTACAATGGGTATGACGTTGATCCAATACTGATGCTAGTGCTCTTAAGCCGAACAATTTAGAAATAGTACCCCACCATCAAATGCCTCTTCTCGCGTCTCGCATCTGTATGATGGGAAGCAATTAATTGCTGCTGAACGAGCACACCGCCGTGCGGTGCGGCCCTGCTTTCAATTGCGAGAAAATGATGGCGGCTCTTCGGCCGTTACAATCCGGGTCAACCCGGCTGCGAAATGCGTCGCGTTTTACTGAAACTGAAAAGCTACGTCTGCTATGAGTTCTGTCGCATATTTCGAAACAACGCGTTTCTTATTTCTTTGCATTTCTGTCAAAGCACATACCTCGCTGCTCGCCTCACTTCTTCCTTTTTTGCTCTAAGTATCAACAACTGTCATAAACCAGGGTGGCAACAGCGAGGCATGGTTTAAACGAGAGTAGCGTTCAATGGATGTGTGGAAAATCGTCATGGGTTGAGTTGGGTTTGACAGTCAAATATAAAATTCTTTGGGCAGATGGTTTCGCAACAAGACGCGAAAAGAACATCAGCGCAATTTTGCGAGAGTCGCATATCTTCCATAGGCACGAATCTTTGAACTGCATAGAGCAGCACGGGTTTCGCTCAACGAGGAAAATACAGTGAATGATTCAGATCATTCCGACGAGCGATGAATGCGAGAGGGCACTTTAAATACCCGAGCAAATCAAGCCCGTTGTGGAATGGACCTCGTTGCAAATAATAACTAACAACACTCGTCGGTATCAGACGTTTGCGAAACGATCATCGGCAACTGACAAAGCAATGGCGGGGCAGAAAATATCAACGTCACCCTACGTCACTTGTTCTAGACACGGAAGTGACAGTGACAACGGGAAACGGTCGGCGTGTGAGAATGCACAAAAACTCAGAGGCGATTTTTCAGCGAATGGCAAAAAGGTCAAGAGATCGCTTCCTCTCGATCGCTACCAGAACTGACTACGCCTGGACAATCGTAGCGGTTCAGTAAAGAGAAGTCTAGTCTTGTCACGAGGGCGAAGGTTTATCGACGTATCGTTTTCGTCAAAAAGCCGAGCAGCTAACTTCGGGGAAAAAATCAGGTAAACCATAATTTTTTTATTAAACTCACCTTCTTCGACGGGCTGGCATCGATCGTCCGATATGTTGGCAACCATCGTAAGGGCGACAGGACGACCAGCACCTTCTCCCAAGTCGTTCGGGCCTGTTCGAACTGCCGGCAGGCCACCGTCGACCCTGAGCCACCAAGCGACCGTGTTAGTACTTGAAGTGAGATCCGGATGGTGGCGCACCACATCAACGAAGCAGATACGGTTTGAGAAGCAAGACGTGCGAGGTCATCGCTTCATCGCACGACAATATATAGCATTAGGAACAAACGCGATCGCGACGATACCGTCTAATAACGCTTCAGCGCGCACGCGTGCTATTTCAGTCGCGTGCCAAAAGACGATCGAAATTTTCAACGGATCAACATTGTGGGCTGAGACATTTGCCACAGCGAGTAACTGATAATCGTTTGAAAGCGATGAAAGGAAACTTGAAATTAAACTCGTTGCAAATCGCAACCATTCAAAAACAATTCGAAACAAAACAGCATTCAGCATGTCGAGTTTGCGCTGCAAACTTCCGCAGCACAACATTCTCGAAGAAGCGCTGATCGCGGATTGGATATTTTTAGGTTATTGATTCGAAAATGAAGCGCCATGGCCAACTGCCACCTTTCAAAAGCTTGTGTTGCCGGCTGCACTGTTGGCTAAATATAAAAAAGCCATGACGACTCGCTGTTTCAGCGCACGTCCGTCGCAAGATAAACAACTGTGTAACGCGGCTGTCCCGCTGACGAATCACGTGTCAGGGAGTCTGAAAACGACGACTGCTCGCTGGCAAATAACATTTTGCTCTCTATGACAAAGCCGATTAAAACTGAAGTTCCGACACTCTAGCGTTAATAACTGCTCTGTCTCAATACGCGCGTGCGTTGGACAAGTAACACGTTCAACTGATATCCTGAAACGATGCAACTAAGGTTTAGTTCTAAATATGCTGTCTTTCAGGGGTACGAAAAATCAAGAAAACGACATGAAACGCAAAATCCGACGACGAATGCACGAAGTAATTTTCCTGGCGAAGTCGTGTCGTCGAAACGTGCGCGCCATTTTCATTGGCAGGGATTTTCAAGCCAGACGGAAACTCGCTCGTGCGATGTTCGTTGCGCTTATTTGCCTCGCTTTGGTGAACTGAAAATGAGGAATTTTATTTTTAGCGTTCGTTAAACGTGCATGTCTTCAATCAAAACACTATTTTTTAAAAGTATGCGTAGTTCAAGAAGATTTATCTCCAGCGGGATCTCCCATCAAATCAAACTGCTCTTGTCCTGCGGTTAGTTGCAAGAGGATGGAAACTGCTTTAGGCAAACTATTAACTGTTGATGATTAACGTTATTGACAAGCCATTTATTGTTGATACGGTCTGTTGTTGACTGTTGACGGTAAAAGTTGTTGACCGTTGACGTTTGATGGGAACTGCCGTTGACAAACTATCAATTGTGGGGTCTGTTGTTGACAAACTATTAACTGTTGATAAGATCTGCTCGTGGCAAGATATTAACTCTTGATGGAACTGTTGAAGACAAGCAATTAAATGTTGATGAGATCTGTTCAGTGGTGTAAGAGCTGGGGATTCAAGTGCAACCGGAAAAGCTTTGATTTTTGTCAAAAATTTGGGCACATTTTGTACGACATTAATGAAATTATACTTAATTGTTATCGAGTGTATGAATGAAAGTCTATTGCGTCCTAGAAAGCACATTAAACATATATAAAATCAAGAAATTGTTTCCAGTAACATTGTTTTGTAGTTGGTGTACGTTGATGAGTAACTGATTCAATTGAAGGTTTGGGCAAAAGAAGAGATTTCATTTATGTGCTTTATTAATTATACACCGATGAAATCGAGTATACTGCAGCGCACCCACTTCATGTTAGTGGATTCCATGCCGGGCAAGCACAGAAAAGTGCTTGCTAAGTTTAACAAAAGTATTTGGATGAACACATTTTGCCATGCTGTTTGTTGCATAAATGTGCAATTAAACAGACAATGTCGTAAAACTCATGACGGCACAGTCATGTAATATGAATATTATGATACATGCCACACACATCCTATATATGTCTTCAGAGAAGGAAGCAGCTTTTGGCCTACCTCAGTTAGGTTTGATCTGACAGTAACAGCTGGAAAGTAAATGGAAAACTTCAAAGATTTGATGCAGATGCTCACGATTACTAGTGGAGCTGGCTTCTGACAATGTTCTTGCACAGCCCAGCATACCTTTTTCAGTTTGCTTATTAAGAACCGAATTTCAGGACCAATTTTTTTTTTATTTTCAGGTCTATAGCAACAGGGTAGAGGAAAATATGATGTACCAGCAGCTACAGAAAATTTGCAGGGAGAAGGTTTACCATCAACTGTTGATGGAAAGGCACCATACTCAAGTATTATTGACCAATGCCCATAGGTCTTTTCTTTTCTGTCTATCGGTCGTTCCTGCAAATGAGCTTTACTTGTCAGAACATGCTTCGAAGTGCACCACAGTGGAATGGTGACGAGATTGCTCGTTTGAATTTAGCGAAGACTAGAGCTCGAATTCCACAAGATGAATAAAGAACAGCCGTTCGCGCCACTGACAAACAGAATCCCGACTCTGCAGCGCTACTATGTTAATCGTAACTTGACCTCTGGACCTTCAAATCTTCAAATAAGCAAGACTGTGCGGAACACACTGATGTGTAATTACGACTGTTTATCTCTCACAGTGTTGTTAGTTTAGGAGATAAGAGGCTTTTTCTCGGCATAGTACACTGGCCTGTCTGGAAACATAAACCGCACACCGCGCAAGAAAAGGTTATGTTTACGATTCGTTCTGAACCACTTGCAGCTGGGCTGGATATGTGTTTGAAATCTATGAAGTTAACAGGTTGCGCTAGAGTTAGTCCTAACGTTTCAAAACGGCGAAAAGCTTTCTTTTAGAGCTGTTTTTTTCCGGTCACAGACTGAATTTTTTTTTAAACGGCCGAAAAAATTAAGTCACTTCGGTCATGATGTCCGAAAACATAGACTAGAAAACACTGTTACGGCGAGTTTTAATACAGCTGTGAGACAAACGACCGAAATGTCTCAGCGAAAAAAAAAATTTCAGAGATACTGTGCGTCGCTATAACGAACGGCCAGCTGCGCCACTTTGCAATCGAGCGCAAAAAGCATACGTTCCAACTGATGTTCACCTTGGATCGTCCAAATCTGCATCAGTCAAACAGCATTCAAACGACCCGACATTGCGCGAGATGACGTCGCTAAGGAACGCGTTGACATGGTGACGCACGAGCACGCTCGCGGTGTCGTCACTTGTCAACAACAGCTGTTCAAGGGCGAATGACCTCAGCCGGGCGTAGGACTCCGTTCCGGGCCATTCGGTGCCGACTGACGGGCCAAGCGCACCCCTGCCGAGAGGGCTTTCCGCGCCGCGATCGCGCCGAACAAACTTCAGCGACAGAAAATCCTCCCTCGCTGTTCCTCTCAACCGTCTGTCCATAGCTTCAGCTCACGCAGTAAAAAGATATCGACAGCAAACTACCTCAAGC
>JGI24158J21664_10004004_pt1 | contig 18772 bp, 14 predicted proteins | sample Ectturendosymbi3_FD_21664 | JGI IMG/M metagenome (IMG submission 21664)
TGTGCAAGTTTGAATCATCGCAAAAAGACGAAAGCAGATGGCAGTCGACTGATTCCTCGAAAGCACACAGAAACACTAGTGCTTTTAAGTGTAATATTTTTCTCATTGACAAAACGGCTTCGCGGGCCGGATGAAATAACTTTGCGGGCCGTAGTTTGGAGACGTGTTTTATAGCAATATTGTTATGGTGACAAGTGCCATTATGACAAGCCAGCAGCGCTTCCTGAGGTGAGGATTATCCGCTTCCCGTATCCAAAGGCAACCGCAAGCTTTGATTAACGGTAATTGCCTGAGTTTTTTCGAGGAAAGGGTTGACTTACATCAAGCCAGACCAGACTCATCGCGAAATGACCCCCTGCCGTTAAAAATTTACTTTTGTCTCACTCGCGCCTGCATGATTTTACAAGTGCAGTTCTTCCATTGCAGGCTGAACGTTACGCAGGAAAATCGCGCAATGAGTCGTCCTCACTCCCCGATCGCCACACGCGTCACCGCGGTGGTGTGCCAAGCGCAATGGACGTCGACGTGTCGTCACGCCTCGCTGGTTCTGGGACTGACGAGCGGCAGAGCAGCGAGAAGCACTACAGAAAGGTTGGTGGCGAATTTGCAAAATTTCTTGTCTGTGTAATTCAACACCTCCCATCACTCGCTTACCACCGATTACGAAAAAACATTTCGTGGAAGTTCTTCGTTTCAGTTAGTTGGACAAATGCTGTAAATTTTGTTGTGGAAAACAAAAACAAACTCTGTTAATGATCTACCGCATCGCAATTCAAAAGAAAACCATATTTTGTTGTTAGCTAAAGCTAGTTGCCGGTGTCAAGCGAAATTTCTGACCTCTGCGAAATTTCCGACTTAATTATTATTTGTCAGTTATTTTGCTTTTCAGAGTAAAGGAATAAAGTTTGGGGATGACTTTTTTGATGTGTGTTGTGTCAATTAAAACGTTTTGGTTAGATGTCATCAACCCACAACGAGCTACAGTGCGGAAATAACTATTACCACTAAAAAGGATCGGACTTACGTGTTGAACCTCAATTATATTTCTTAACCCTAACCCGACACACATAAACTCTCAACCCGAAGCCCTAATCATCAGTTTTCTCAGCGTATTTGAAATGTGGAACACCACTCTGTGCATGCGCACATGGCGTGAAGTCAGATATTTCGCTTGACACCGGTCGTTAAGTTATTACTGGTTTTAAATCGGTCTTGTTTTTCGAGCCTGAAAACAATGCAAACGCCATATGGTGCCAGTAAAAATAAAAACGTAAAAAACAGAGCCATCTCTTCCGTATATGTGAAAGTCGTGGCAGATTATAACTAAACACGTTGGCTCTGGACCGTCCAGTGGAATACGTTGACTCCAGTGACGGAGCATGCGGCGCACACCAGAATATCTTGCTCTTTGTTGTTGTACTCATGTTTCGTTTGATTAATTACACTGTCACGAACAATATTCAAATAAACGCGAAAGTGCTCTCTCGCTCAGAGCAGACATGTCTGCTGCGTCAACAATCGTTGGTTTCAGGCCATGTCGAGGTGACAGTCGCATATCACAGTGACAATCAAATCGCCCAGAGAAGCTTTTTCGGTCGGTTGACAGAATAGAGGTGCGTGGTGCGATTAACGCGATGAATTTGGCAAGATCGCTGCCGCAAGATCGCTGCCGTGCCGCGGCCGCATCCATTGGCAAGATCCCTTCGTGGTTTGTTGGCGAGTGCGTTGAGTGGCGGGCCGACAACATTTGATTGAAATGGCGCAGTCTAGCTGTATCGTGTCCGATTTTCTCGCTGCCGGTTCATAATTTTCGAGATGTCAACTAAACGACAGCTTTGTCCGAATGCGCGTCTTTGCAGAAACATGTCGGCTTTGATCTCCCGCATAATTGGGACCGGGAATTTTTTGACAGTGTTCAAAAAACGTGTTTCGGTGAGTGCGCTAAATAATACGTCAAGTGTTCAGACGCTTTTTGTTATAACTGGCAATAATCTGGTCAAGTTGCTCGGACGGTTCTATCTGAGATTTGTGGCGAAGTGTGAAAAACAATCCGCTTAGCCAGGTTCAGAATGCTGTTTTGCACCAAGACGTTGAAGTTCAACCCAAGAAGCTGCTGCTTTACCGAAGCACTGAATGGTTTCTTTTAGTATTTTTGAATAACAAGTTTTTAGAGCGCCATCTCAATCTTTAGCAAAGTACCTTGGCCAAAACAGAGGGGCTCACTAACAGCACTGCTCCCCGATACTCTGGAATCCAGGGGAGTGGAGCCATGAACAGTGTTGACAAAGATTTTTAGTTTTCCCATTTTTAGTTTTTCCTATTTGTGCTGGCAAGAATTGCCATCGCCCTGTAAGTGCTGTCCGCTTGCTATCGCTGTGTTTATAATAGGTCATTATGTAATGACATGTTGCAATTACATACGTTCTCACCTCAGCATTTGCTGACATCGGTTTTAAGGTTCTCCTGCCATGGTGCAACCGAAACTAGTGTTTCCCACCTGTCGAGCGTTGTTTGTTATTGAAAATCAGCACCTGTGTAAGTCCATCAATTAATGTGAAGACTTGTGCCACCATTAGGAGCACGATCTGTTCAACTTNTGTTGTCTGCGCGCAACAATTTAAGCAACTTACGTGAATTTGTCTACGCTGAGTTCTACAGAGGAGTTTNGGACAAAGCGATCACGATTTCCGACGACTGTGCTTGCCTGTACTTTGCAACCGCCGTTGTTGCAACGGCAGGTTTGGTTCGGTGGTGTGTCATGTGCTGTATATGTCCAGTCGAACGGCTTGGTGTTTGAAGAACGTCGTTGCGTGCGTTGCATTTTTCAAAGGTCACGTTCTGAAGCAGACTTAAGCTTTTAATTTTTCCTCCGGGCCGTACAAAACGATTAAAATGCGCGGAAAAGCTAAACTAACGTCAAGTTAAAACCAACGTGTGCGATGTTCACATTCCAGCAGCATAAACACGACCTTGCCGTTTTTGCACGCATATCCACTCAGCGCACGCGTCCACGGTGAACAACTTTTTATTGCAATTTAACGTTTCTTTGCGATCGAGTTTATAGTGGACTTCAAGCAGACCGTGCAGAAAAAAAGTGCTAGGAACGACCTTCCGCCTGTAAAAGGTCGCGGTCTGTTCCGAATCAAACTAAAAAAATGCGCAGCGGGCGTTTTCCAGTAAAATCGTTAAAATGCGGCTTGCCTTATCTTTTCGGCACTCTGCGACCTTTCGTTGACAACATGTTTGTGTTCTCATCTAAAGCTCGACTGATACATCGGCATCCTGATGCAACGGTGATGATGGTGTATCGGCTTAATTCCGCCGATATTCATCGGCAATATTTGCGCATGAAATCCACTGCGCTTCTGTTTTGTACGACGTGTGTTCGGAAGTCCCAAGTTGTTACTCCCAATCTCTCATTTATAAACGCCGATGCTTTGTCCTATTCCATGCGGCGCGCAGCCATTTTCTTGTGAGGTAGTTTAATATGAAATGCATTGTAATGTCGCCTAACCGTTGTTTGGGTAACGCAAAATGTATCGTTATCGGTTATCGGCAATGAAAAACGAAAAATATCGGTCGAGCGCTGCTCTCGTGTACACCGCTGTTGCAGTCAATAAACGTTTCCAAGTCGAATCGCCAGCTTTAAATCGCTCCTGTCTTGATTACGTGTTGACTTGGTGCCGGAAGTATTGCGTTTGTGACCTGCTGTCGGTCAGTCGAAGCTTTTGATGCTGACGGTCGCGATGCTGCATGATAATGAGTTAACGAACACGCTGGAAGAGTTCACGTTTTGTTCTTTCGACTCATCATACCGATGCTTACTGCGCTTCAGCTTTGCGAAGAGAAGAGCGCAGAAAACCAGTCGCTCCGCGAGAAGCTGGCCGAGGCGAGGGAGGAGATCGCCGACCTGGAAGCGAGACTGAAGCGAGCCGAGGAGCGACGCAAGGCGGCGGAAAGCGAGCAACGCGAGAAACGCGTTCTCGAACGAAAGCTGGCCGACATGGAAAAAGAACTCGGGGTAAGTGAACGATGCCAGGTCGCAGCGTTTCTCGGCCAGTCTCAAATGTTCTGTCGCTTCGCTTTGGCTGAAATGTTAAGTTGTTGTTATAACTCCTTACTACACGTTTCTCAAATAGCGCTCAGGGCTTCGCTGATCTGGTGATCAAACGCTTGGAACTGGATAACTGTTGTACAACAACAACGTTAAACTAACCCTGTTTCCTTTTCAGCAGCGGTTTCCAATTCTTGTAGCAACTTCTCCGGAGATGAAATTTTGCACCTCATGCTTAAAAGTTTACTACTTTTGTGCTTTGTGTAAGAGCGAATATTTGTGCTATTGATGGCACGCTGTGGTAAATTTCCTCTCTCCAACCGGTCAAAAAAGGGCAAGTTTTCAACTCTCCTGTTTGACTTACCCCCACTCCCCAATCGGAAATCGCTGCTTTCAATCCTGAGAACTGCTTTGCGAAATGTCAGGGTGCGTGATTTGCCGCTACCCCATGTATGTTTGCTGTTTCTGCAGCTCATGTTGACTTGAACAGAAACTTACTTTACAGACCTCTACTTTGTGGTTTGTGAGCGTACTGTAGTTCTTGAAATTACAGCAGTGCGATGCGACTTGACACACAGGCTTGCTTGCAAGCAAAATCTTCCCATTTGCGGCTGACCGGTAACTGCCGATGCGTGACGAGCGATTTGCACGTACGTACATTGCCGTTGCAGAGTATTGCACCTGGTCTCCCTTCGGAGGAAACAAGATACATTTGTTTTTCGGGTAGTAGCAGTGCTTGCTGAATGCCTGTCTTTTTGCCAAGCGGAAAACTTACGTATGAGGCTCGCGTGAACGCAAAACAATTTTTTTTGGATTTGTAGCCCCCGAGTCGCATCGCATTGGTCAGACCTTGCGCTTAGCTATACGTTAGTCGTTCACCGACATGTTCAAGTTTTAATGCGTAATATATTACGGTCGAACGTTTGTTGTTTGCTAATATGCGTTGTGGCGATTTTTACGTGCGCCGCTCTCGACATGTTGCTAGAAACAGGCAATGCTTGAATTTTTGTGCTAAACTACGTGACTAAAATAACAGGAGTAATCTAGTCCGAACGCTCTTAATTTCTTACTTTGTCCAAGTACAGTCAGTCGAACAATTAGCACCTACAAAGTAGAAGCTTGTCTAACCTAACCTGTCTGAGTTAACCTGTATCTGCCAGGCTCTGAAGCATTACTTGAACAGTCAGGCTTATTGTTAAAAGGAATTCATTTCTAATTAGTTTCCTGCGCCTTCTTCAAACGGAGAGCATGTAAGCAAAAGTGGCACAATTTTGCAATTATGTTCACCTATCTCGTTACGCCGCCTGCGTTTGTGGTAAACGTTAATTTGGCGGGCGACTGTTGCCTAGTTTGTTTCTAGGAAGCCACAATGGTCTATCACCTGTGATAGATCGACTTAAAGGCGTTTAATAAATTAACTCGTTCGTCCATCAGAACGCCAAAGAGCTGGGCGACTTGCAAGCACAGAACACGGAACTGAAACAGGAAAATGCTGCCCTTACTCGGCTCGTCAACAAACTGGGCTTACCGGATGACAGCGGGGCCGCTGCGGAACCGCGGCCGTCTGACTTTGGTTCTGGCGTCGCGCACACCAGATCTGCGCGACGCGAACCCTCCACCAGTTTGGAAGACGATTCTGAATCCGCGGTTCAGGACGCCTCTGAAAAATCCGAAAGTGCGAGCGTCGAAAAGCGCAAGGGGTACAGATCTGGTTCGGACGCTTCCGACGACGCCGAAAGGCGACCTTCCTTGTCAGACGGCTACAAATACTCTTCCCGGTACGTCCCATCCGCTCGATCGTACCGCGACATAACGACTTCGTCGAACTACTCCCCCAAGCTGGACCGACGGCGCGGTTCCGACAAAAGTGGAAATTATCGCTCGAACTATAGCAGCAGCAGCAGGTACGGCAGATCGGATCCGCCCGAGTACAAGTCCGAACGCGTCTACTCGTCCAGCGCGACCACCGGCTACAGTGATCGCCGCGCCACCCCCTCATCAGACTTTAGCTCTTCCTCTGCGTCCACGGGGGCGCTCTCATCAGGTTATCACACCATACCTGTGCCGACCTCGCGCAGAGGCTACCTCAGTGCGGTCTCGTCGAGTGACCGCACAGCCCTGGGGGGTTCAAGCGACCACCACCGGTCGAGCCCCACGCAGGGGTCCAAACTGTCCGACCGCAGGGAGTTTTCCAGCTACCGCAGCGGACGCAACCTGGAATCCGGCAGCGCGTTGTCGCGGCCCCGGACCACGGCCATTTTCCCGACCTCAGCGAACTCGAAACGAGTAGGGAACTTGGTCAACACGTACAGAAGTACTCTGAAGCCGTGATGGCCCTTGCGCAGCTGGCTGTCGAGTGGACTTCGCCCTTGATTGTTCGGAGCAGAGTTCTTACCTTGCTAGACTGGGAAACGGCGCGCAATCCATTTTTCAAGCGATTTCTCTGGTCTTTTCATTGGAGAAGCTGCATCTCTAGATGTTGTACAATAACGGGCCTTGCTCATCAGCCAGCTTCGTGCGGCGCTCTACCCGCAAAAGGTGAAAATCCAGCAGGCTTGCGAATGACTGCTTGCGAATTTTCAAATTCGTCGCCGCCTGCCTTTTCGTTTCGTTTGCAACCAATGTGCTTTGTGTGTGTGCGTTTCGGTTTCTTGTCTTATTTTCTGACGCAATGCGAAGCACAAGTTTGGTGTGATCATCGATGCTTGCACCTGATTCTTACGTCATTCGCGTCAACGCATGAGGTGAAGTTGCCCTTGATTTCCCCTCCTCCCACCGCCACCCTTTTCAACAGCCGTCGCACCTGTCGCGTTGCAGTGATAATTTCGGTTCAAGTTTTTCTTTTCGTTTGCCTCTTCATCCTTTGTCTAGAGTGCTGGTAGCGAAAAGAAAACGTCGCCATGGATTCGAGCTAAATGCTTAGATTCCTCAAGGATAAAATATCCGAACTCATGGCTGAACCATGCTGCAACGAATCGAAGTGCCGGAAGCTGCCAGTCCAAAAGTTCTTTCGCATAGGGAAGATACTGGTTGACAGACAAATTTGAACGGCTGATGCCTATTACTAACTGCCATTGCCAGCTCACTGTATTAGTAACTCGAATCGAATCAACTCTTCATTTGACTTGCTGTGATTCCAGTTCTTGGTTTTTGCCCATTTTTTGTCCTTGTCGTTTGCTGTTTTCTATTTTGTTTTCGTTTATTTTGTTGCGAACGATTTTTCCGCGCCTTGCTCGCCTGCCTGCATGCACCCAGCAGCAGCGGACCGGAATCAAGCGTCGTGCATGAACGAACGAATGAATGAATGAATCTACTCGCGGACCTCATTGGAATTCGTGATTGCGTTCGACGGTGCTGTTTGCCGTTCACAGCGAGCGCCAGTGTCGTCGTCGTCGTTCTCTTTGCTTTCGATCGGTTTGTTGTTGCGGGGCGTCGCCCGAGCATGCGCTTCGCGCCGACGACGACCGCTTTGCGTTTTTTGCTTTTTTTCATCACGCCTTGCGACGGTCGTTCTTTGCGTCGGCTTTCCTGCATGCTGTTGTTTTTTTACTTCCCTTTTTTTCCTGTCGTTTAGATACATAGCGATCGGGCGAAAGCGCAGCAAAAGGTGCCGGGCGTTTAATGATATAACGAAGTCTATTCGCTTGCCAAAGCGCTCCTCTCGGAGTGCGATTCCGGAAATAACTGGTTGTGCAGCGCTGTACGAATTGTGCGATTAAAACTGCAAACCGACCCTGATCAGGAAAACTGCCAGGGAAGCGTTTACTTTTAAAATTGCTCGTCATCTAACTCAGCTTCATTGTTGCTTTCGCAGGTGCTGACCGATCTGAAGTCGGACAACCAGCGCCTCAAGGACGAAAACGGGGCCTTGATTCGCGTCATCAGTAAACTGTCAAAGTGATGCTCGCTCACGTCTTGCTGTTTCATGCGCGCACCTTTAATGATTACGTTTCTCGCCCCCCCCCCTCCCTCTACTGCCAGCGGTCGGACGTCAACAGGACACAGTTGCGAATGTACGAGTTGTTGGATGCATCCTACTTCGCGATGGCGCGTGTTTGCGATCGTAGACGTGATTGTTACTGTCTTACCCGATCTTAACGTGAAGAGTATGTGATTGCTGAACGACAGAGTGTGCAAAGAATGGTGCGGGCAATGGTTACCGACCTCGCCGCTGTGTGGACCGCCTCACAGGAAAGAAGTCTGCTGGACGCGAAGCCTTCCTTGTCAGGTCCCGTCTGTGGCAGCGAGCTCGGGAAATGTTGAGCGCTTGGTCTGAATCATCAGCCAGACCGTTGAAAAGGGGGGAGGATTTGGATTTTGTTTGCCGGGCTTGTGCTTGTCATGGCAGTGCTGTCAACGCACCGTTACTGCCTTAACAAAATATTTTTCTTGGTTTATTTCGTATTCAAGTGATCAGTTTATCACGGTTTCGACGGAAATTTTGGATCCTTAAAAACGTACGCCCTTGGTGGGAAGGTCGCCGACGCACCCGGGTGTTTGTTCAGTGGCGTTTACACAATCATTATGCCCACGACTGTCCGCATTCTATCGATTTCAGCGCGACCAGTCCCTGTGTGGAAATGCAACACCAGTGTATACCGGACAACGGCCTCACATTCTCGCCACTGTTGATGGTGTTCGTTAAGTCGTTCTATTTTCCGTCCTCTTAGCGCGAAACTTGGCGGCGTTTGTCGACTCAACTCGAGCGCTATCATTTGCACATGACGTATACCGTAGAACCAATCACAATGACGACCGATCGCGATGTTTGAGAAAGGCGCCAACTGATTTCGGTGCGTAATTTAGTTATAATCAGCTTCTTCGCACTACATTAACAGTATACCCTCCCGCATTGCTGATTGAGTTTGTTTTCGCCACAGCTATGTGTGTAAACATGCATTACACAGTGTAGTGCATCGGTCGGCGGTCGAGAAAATAGAAAGGGGGAGGGGGATTTGCTTGCTCCAGCGCTCCCAGGTTTCGATCCGATTTCTTTTGTACCCTTGATAAAGCAGTATAAACATGTTCATGTTAGTTTTTGTTGTTGTTGTTGATGATCTGACGAACCTCTTGCCTTTGCCGATTTGAGGAGTGACCGTCTGCACCGTGGCTCCCAATGATGTGCTGATAGTTGCATGCGCAGCTTTGTGCGCGACACGCCCACGGCCGTGCTTGTTACCCGCCCCCGCGATCTGGGGGGGGCGAACGTCCAGCTGCCACCCCAACCTCCAGTTCCCGCATGTTTACCCACCCGGCTAATCCGCGGTACGCTTTTCGGATTTCACATTCTTGCAGTGCACATGTCTTCAATAACAATTACTTAAGAGTCTCGACGACGCGTGTGGTGCCAGTCACCGCCTCAGTGCTTGCCGTCGCTCCAGTTTTGTCGATGCGGGTTCCTTGGTACACTTCGTGAAATTAATCGGTCGAGGTGGCAGACTCAAAGCAGAAACTTAGGCATGCTCCTATGGTAAGTAAAGATAGTGCGTTAAAACGGTTCTTTCTTCGCGCGCACATTTTTTCGTTGCTTTCTTTTGTCGTTATCTTGATATTTTGGTTTTCTCTTCTTTTTTTACTCGACGCGAAATGATCGAACTGAACACTTAAATCGATTGGAATTTCTTTTAAAATTGACATGATGCTTTGGTTCTTACCGATAAAGGTGAAAGTTGGTCATGCAGAAGTAGGAAAAGCGTGCTAGTGTAGCAAGATTCGTACGTTTTTTTCGGCCAAGCAGTGGATTACCTGTGAGAAAGGTGCCTGTAAGAAAAGGGAAATGCTATAATCAGTGGTGAAAGTAAGTCGGAACACCTTTTCCTTTATTGCAGGTACGGCGCACCAGTGAGCCTCAAACGCCAAGGTGTCGCAAGTGTTGAAAGTTACTCGGCAGACCCTCAACTAGGGGTGGGCAACCACTTTGCCCCCCGAAAATAGTGCAACAATAAGTCAAAATTGTCTTTCCCCCTAAAAATACCAGCGCCAGGGGTTTCTTTCGTGGGCTTAGCCCCCCCCAAAACAAAGCACCATGCCTACTTAGCCCCCCCAAACAAAGCACCATGCCTACCTAAATTGAAATACGAAACACTATCAATGCAGCTTTTATCAAATTTTCAATGCCAAGCCACCCCCCCTGCACAAACGTACAACGACTTGTTGAAGACTATCTGGCGACGGTTCTGGTCTGTATTAAAGGCCGCAGCTTTGGACCAACAAATGGCAGGGAACATTTCCTTAAAGATGAGTTAACTCCAAGTAAAAGATGTCAGATGTTAATAGTCTTGTGCAGTCGGCCGGATCCAGTCAGTAAGTTTAGGGGGGGCTATTTCAATAATTTTTGGCAGTCTAGTCTCATTCGCGGATTCACTGCTGTTAAAGGATGAGCTATGCTTCACAACACCGCTGTGGCAAAACAATGGACGGCAAAATTACCTTAAATTGCGCATGCTTTTTTGGAAATTGTACAAAATCACGGTGACTAAAGTTACTTCCGTAGGTTTTAAGGGAGGCGATCGCTCCACCTTGGATCCGACCCTGTGTGGAGTAAGAATGAATGGAGCTGAGTGGAATAAAATAATCATCAAAATGGTTTGGAAGCAGTTTGTTGTAATAGGAGTGGATGGATTTACCTACTGACAATATACAAAATTTGGAAGGCAGAAGATGTTCAAGTGCTGAAAAGATTGTTCAAGTTGTACAGATCGGCTTATTAGTTCTACGGATTGACCTTGAAGTTACTGTACTTCCATAGAAATGGGACTTAAACAGTAAAACCATTGCCCTTGATATACTTGGTCTTGTATCTTCACATATGAAGAAAAACTAAAATTATCGGGAGTAGCAAGATATGTTCAAGCCGACGAATCTACCCGCGTTCAGTGGTGGGTTTATGGTTGGAGTCGCGAGGCAATGCTGAAAAGGGGGGCTCTCTGATGGCGTCATAATCAGCCCACCGTAAGACCTTTCGGTCAAGCCTAGTAAGGGACATATGGTTACGGGGTTATGCACTTTGATCCGCATTAGGGATTATGTTTAGGGGATGGGGGTAGAGCTAGTTTGTGTGGAAGTTTCGAATAGTGGTTTGGTTTAGTGTTAGTTTTCACGGAAATTTTGGCGGGAAATCTTTGGCGAGCTCTGTTTAGTGTTCATAAAAACTTACTAGTGTTCACTGCAGTCCCGTCGCCACGGGTGGGATTAGCCTCCCCAAACTGAAACGTGAAACACTATAAACATGTGAAGTTTTGGTTAATTTTATGATCTCAAGTTCCCCAAACAAACGCAAAACCCCCTATTGAAAACTTTCTGGCGACAGTTCTGGTTCACTGACTAAAAATGCTGTATTAAACTAAGAATATTCGACTGCAAGTTACAATAGACTTGATCAGGGTTTTTTTCGAGGACAATGTTAGGAACCCAATGATAATTTTCTATGACTCAAGGGATCCGAATCGGGTCTCTAAAACACCTTAAAAAACCAGGACTTAAAAACGACAAAGTGAGTTTGATACAGATTAATGGAGTACAAAACAGTCTTCGTTTGAACACAACAAGACTTGGGATTTCACATACGCAGCAGGGGCCCTTTTTGACAGTCGTTGGAACTATATTATGAGAAGCTTAATTATCTGACAGTGGAAAAAATTTATAATTTGTTATAAATTTTTGCTCTTACTTGATAGGGTCTTTTCAGAACTTCTTGGAAAAAATTTAAACCCACCATCTTTTCAAAAGGTAATGAACTTGGTTTGAAGCTTTTCCTTATTTACACGTTACAGATGCTGGCAGGCCCGTAACCAGCTTGGGATACCAGGAGGGACGAAAAATATTCTGAGAGGGGCCCAAATATTTTGACGTGTGTCCAATAATTTCAAATTATGTCCAGCACATTTTTCTAAGGGGGGCTTAGCCCCCTTGGTTACGGGCCTGGATGCTGGTGGGGACCCTGTGAAAGCAAAGCATTTACACATAGCAGTTGCTGTTGGGAGCCCCTTGAAAGCAAAGTGCTTATACGTTACAGCTGATTTTGGGCCTCTTAGAAAGCAAGGTACTTACACATTACGGTAGCTATCGGTGTCCCCTTTGAAAGCAATGGACAATTGTTTATTGTTTCATATGACTCAGCCAACAAACAGGAGCACTACAAGAAGCCATTGCACTTAAAAATAACCCTGGACGCTATACTTACACATTATAGTTGCTGTTGGGGTCCCTTCAAAAGCAGAGAACTTACGCATTACAGTGGCCGTTGGGGGCCCTTTGAAAGCAGAGTAACTACACTACACATTGCAGTTGCTTTTGGGGAACCTTTTGAAAGCAGAGTACCTGCCTGCGCATTACAGTTGCTGTTGTGGGCCCCCTTTGAAAGCAGAGTATTTAATTATGATGTGCTTGGGAAAATATATGAGCGGATAAGTTCTTCAACAAAAAGAGGAATATTTACGCGCGAAACACCTCGAGGAGGGGCCCGAGGCAAGTGCCTCACTCGCCTCCCCTTAAACACACCACTGCCCGCGTTAGTCACAAATCAACTTTATCGCGTTTTCTGAAAGTAGTGTTGATAGGGGGCATGATAGGTGCCTTCAAGAGGCCCTACCTGTTGTGGTATTTCCTGAAATGCTTACCAAACCTATCGCTACGAGAGCAAGCACTGCTGCCCGTGCTGGATGTGTTCGGTGCGGTACAACTTCACCATAATCAAAGAGAAGCGCTATGTTTCTTCATTATCTGCTCAAGGGTGGACAAAAATTCTACCGAATTTTACTTCACACAGGTTAATTAAATTGAACGGGCAATTGTTACACAGTATGCCACATACAGGTGAACTAACCTTATTGAGACATGTGACTATCTAATCTGTTTACGAACAACTCTTCCAGACAGCATTTTCCCATTATAAAATTTCGAGGCACAGAGCGTACTCGACACCAAACATCTAGTGCGCGGAGACCCGCGACAAATGCAACAACTTTCGCATGCTTTCGCGGCGCGAAAGCAAAGTCTCGCGGCGCCCAGTATGGGAACCGCTACGATATACCGTACCACACTTTCAAAGGCACATGATTTACTAACTGTATATACAAACTGAATAGAAAGCCTTATTGTTTACCCGGGAGAGCATTCTATTTTGGCCCAACGTGCAGAAGAAGCGATGTCGTTCCAGGAACTAAAATGGCGAGAAAGTAGAAGCCCAATCATTGTTCAGGCTCAATTCATTCGAGCTGTAGCTGACAAGAAGAAACAAATGCTCTTCCAGGCTAGCGTTGTTGCAGCTCGACAAGAGATGTACAAAAACCTTGTGAGTCAAATAGTGTTAAATACAGACAACTGGCAACTGGGTACATAAAAATCCTCAATTTATGGTGTAAAGGAGGTGAAGAGTTTGTGAGGCTCTTCATCTCAGTATGGGCGTTGCTAGGAATTTTTCCAGGGGGGCCAACGGTGGTAAAATTTCATTTACCAGCTCGAAACTAAGAGAAAAACAGTTTTCTACTAAAAAGTTAACAGGAAAATATCAAATTTTAAAATCCAGGGGGGCTTGGCAACCCTGCCCACCTTACGACGCCCGTGCATCTCAACAAATAAGAAAAACACTTGACTTTATTTAATACAATTGGCAAGTATTGAAAGGATTCCTAACGAATTCAACATGTTGCTTGAGGCAGTTGACACTTTATTAATACGTAATGCCTATTGTGTGCGAGGTTCAACGCAATGAACAATATTACAACCGACAGCAGAAATATGATAACTACAAAAAATGCCGCCAACCTGCTCTTTATCAGCACGGTGGATCCTCTGAGCAAAAGATGGGATCCAGAGTCGACTTGAAAAAAGAAGAGCAGCTCACTCAACAAGTGACATGCCTCGTCACAGCCCGACGGAGGATAATTACTACTACGAACCTTTGTGGAAAGCTATTGAATTACTTTTTTATGTTTTTGGTTGTTCTCAAATGTAAAAATACAGGATGGGCCAAAAGCAGACTTACTCTTGGTTTCTTTGCTACAATTAGGGTTGGGATTTCGGGACGGGAATGACCAATATTGGGGCTGTTCCGTTTAGAAAATTATTCTACTTTCACTCCAGGCTATCAGGCCCGTAACCAGCTTGGGACACAGAGGGCAAAGACTTTTCTGAGAGGGGCCCAAATTTTTTAAACGATGTTCAATAGTTTTAAATTATGTCCAACACGTTTTTCCAGGGGGTGACGAAAATTTTTTTTTTCGGGGGGGAGAAGCCCCCCTAGTTACAGACCAGCTGGCTATAACCATTATCATTACAAAGTGCGAAGACTTCTGCATTACGCCAACAGTTCAAGCAAGAAAGAAAGTTCATTGTACTCCGTTGGAGTGTCGCGAGTGGTCTTCTGGTGACCATCTCGGCTTGTTTGCCTCGAGGGTCTCGTGGCTACCTTCACAGTTCACAGTAAATGCTGCGATTAGTCGCGGGCCAGTGGCAGCACTGAGTGAAGCTTCCCTTGGATCCATTCACTACAGTACAGAGCACGAGGCTGGACAAGATGCAAGTACCGTTTGTTAAATCGTCGGTGTGACCATGCTTGGATCGAGACCGCAGCCCAACAGAATCAGTGACGCGATCTATTCCTAGGCCAGTGGTTCTCAACCTTTTTTGGCCCATACACCATCTTTTTAGAAAAATACCCGACGGACCCCTTTTCTATGCTGACACCTCATGAACAATCAGTCGAAACTCTCTTGCACATAGGTCAGTGAACGTTTCATCAAGGATTTATGGAACTCTCTGCAGAGCACTAAACATTCCAGGTGTAACACTAGTGGTCCACCTGGTCCACGTTGAGAATCACTGGCCTAGGCCACTTAGCCCGTAAAAGTGCAAACAAAGCTAAATATACAGAAAACGACGTCCAGTTAATATAAGTACTTCACCTCCTTTCAAGTCAATGTCACTGGCGTACAAAATATTAATTTTAGGAAGATATGACGCCTGCCTTTTTTTGCCAGAAGTTTAGAAGGGCTAGTTTGATGACATTTAATCATGAGCTTAAGCCATTATCTGAAACTGTCTGCTGCCCTATTCAGAAATGTTCATAATGGTTCGATTTGTTTAATGTACTGTGGTATCGCTATGGTGAGTGAGCAATTACTGTAAAATCGATGTCTGGTTGAAGCGATGTTTTCCCAGAAACGAGGTATAATAACAGAGCCCTAACGCAAGTCAAAACGCAAGATAGGCGCAAGCCGTAGGAACTTCTTATGAACGCCGCTCCATAAGGTCAAATAATCACGTGGGGGACATTATGCAAACGTTTCGGTAGACGGTTATACTGTATCCCGGGGAGTAACGAGGGAGTAAAGGGGGGCGCAATTCCCCGGGCGCAGAATCATTATGGGGTGGGGACGCCAAACTTGTTTCTTGCCCCAGACGCCATCTAACATCGTTGCGCCCCTGACTGTATCTTTTGCCATCATCAGTGCGGTGAGCGGTGGCAAACTTTGCTGTACATATCACATTTTTTTCGTTACTGACAGTGGCTGCACTAGAGCTTTCAGCCAGGGGTAAACTTAGCTTAAAGGGGCCCACTGGCTAATGCTCAGAAAAAGATTGAGAAATGATGGTAAATACGGATGTGGATGACTATACTAAAACCTCAATCACCAGAAATTCTCCGAAAAACGCAAAAAACAACAACCTACTGAAATCCAAAACAATGCTAAAACTGAAATATAAGCAAAGTGGGGGCGGGTTTTTACATTTAGCCTGCCAGGGACGATCGCCCCTCTGCCCCCATCATCTACGCCACTGGTTGCTAAGCCCAACTCCGCCAACGAAGTATTTCTCATTGAAGTTTGTGAATAAACCATGTTTTAAATTCATATGTTGCATCTTGCGTGTTTGTTTTTTACTGAAGTTTTTCATTCTAGTATGGATAAACAAGTTGAGCAATAAATAAATAGTTTGACAACTGTGCTTCAGATATTTATTTCAACAAGTAACTGCATTTTTAGGACTTATAATGAGCTCTGGTGAGAGCTCATTTTAACTGCTTGAAATGCAGTGAGTCCAAAAGCTGGGGCTCAGCAATCAGCTCCGCTTGAAGTTTACATCATTCCCCAAATAGCTCTATCTGCATTTCTCATGGTTTATTTGCAAGAAAATCTAGTAAGCTTAGGTCAAGGTTTCATGAATCTAACTAATCGAAACCTAACCTATCAGGTACAGGAAAATGGGAAGTAATGCTTTTACTCTCAGAGTTATCCAGTACTACAACTGACACATTTACACTTTATCTATTTCTAGAAACAACCATCATTCAAAATTAAGAATTCTACAGTCTACAGAACAGGACATGATCTACAATAGAGATGGCACGGGCCAGCACTTTTGTAGCCCGGCCCGTCCGGAGCTAACGAGAAACCGCCCGGCCCAGACCGTTTATTCTAAACTACAACTTATTTTCTGGCCCGGCCCGTGGCCCGTAACATGAAGCAACCTCAAATACAAAGTAACAACAAGTTTTCAGTTCATTGTCCTTTGGACACTAAAACCATGTAGTCTTAGGGCAGAGTGGCTATAGGTCAGGCGCGTAGCCAGTGGGGAGCAATGGCCCCCCGCCAATTCCAAACGTTTCACCAAAAATTTTCAGGGCAATCAAGGTTTTGATGTGTAAGCCAAAGAAATACTTCAGTGCAAATCAACGACACTGCTTACGGAACCTATTACATCAGCCTTTAGTCGAACCTGATCAAAGAACTATGTTTTATCAACTGTCCATGATTAATCAAATGTTGTGTACATGAGGGTCGGAAAATGTTATCCCGGGCGGGCAACAGTATTTGTTTTAAGTGAAACGAAGGATTTTTCTAGGGAGGGGGCAAAAATGATGAAGTTTTATTTTTTCCACTCGAAACTAAGAAAACAACCTTTTTGCTAAAAATTTTATAGGAAAATGTCAATTTTTTCCAAGGCCCCCTTCTACCCCACCCCTTTCGACATGCATTATTGTGTGTGTATACAGGCCCATAACCAGCTTGGGACACCAGGGGGACGAAGAGTTTTCTGAGAGGAGGACAAATGTTTTAAACTGTGTCCAATACTTTAAAATTATGTTCAACACATTTTTCCAGGGGGAGGGCGCGAAAACTTTTCTAGGGAGGCTTTTCAGTTACGAGCCTGTGTGCATATAGCATTGTAAATGCTAGAGAACTCATGTCATGGCTGGCATTTACCTGAGGTTTAAGTTCCGTATGCAAATTGTTAATAATGAAATACAAACTGGTATCTAATCGCTTGTAATCACTAACCGAAATTAAAACAAGAAATAACGCTTTACGCAGCTGTTTCCGGCGCACCAGCTTGCTGTATGTTATCTAATGGTGATGTAAACTTCATTTCAATGACATCGCAAAAATTCCTCGCTGTTAACCCTACCGTGCTACAAATACAGTATTACTTTTGTCTATAGCATCAGCCGTAACCTTATTCGTAGCTAGTTTCTTGGCTAGAGAAAGAGTCACAAAAGAGTAAGAAAAGTTATAGTTTATTATCCTACACCGTTTTTTTAACTATCTGTTTTTGAGTTCTGAAAAAGACCCCTCTTTACCTTCACCACGCACAGACAACAGCAGAGACAGTACAGCAATCAACAATACCTGCAACGTACAAGCATTGGGATCACTGGTACAAATTTAAACAGAGCTTTTGTATTCTTATTTTACGATCGGCAATATATACAGTTACAGAAATGACGTTCACTATTCAAACTACGCCACTATACAACGCATTCAACTGCCTTCACTAATCTCACTGTGCATTTGCAAAAACAAAACTTATTCAGACGTTGTCCTGTCTCATTGCCTTTTAAATCAATTTCAAAACAAGTTTTAACATTATCTTTTTCTTCTGGTATTCATGCTAACAATTCTTATTAACTCAGGCCTTCGTTTCCACAGCCTTCATAACCACAACCTTAGGTTTTCACAGTCGCTAACTCAATCTTGCCTTCAAACGTTGCTTCAAGCTTCGCTGCCTAATGCAATTTCAGTATTGTTTCCGGAATTACATTATTGCGACAACACGTTTTGTTTTTGATTTTGTCTTGCCCAAGGGAACCTGTTTCACCAGGCACCTCCCTTGTCATGTATGACAAAATACCTCCAACCGAGTCCTCCTCTATCACGAGACCAAGAGGCATGCCTCAGTACAACAGGTATTGCATCCATACAGCAAAATCGCAATTTCGAATCTGAGTTCATCTCAAAATTTCACTGGCTTATACAGCTGATCTTCGCTTCGCTCATACGTCATTGATAAACAAACACTGCACAAATACCTTTCTGACACAAATGCTTTTATGGCGTAAATACTTTTATGGCGCGAAAGCTTTTATGGCGTAAAAGCTTTTATGGCGTAAATACTTTTATGGCACAAACAGTTTCTTGCAACGATTACATGTTCACTGCTGCAAAACAACGGTCTGCATTGCTTTGCAAACAGGTTTGCAACGAAATACACTCATAAAGTGTTTTTATCAATAAAATATTTTCAACATTATTACACTTCATTTTTGGTTTATAGTTCTATAGGTTAGCGCAACATTGTTAAGGAAGCTTCATCACCGTTTTTATAATTTGTGGTTTTCCCAATGCTGCCGGGTTATTTACGTTTTCAGTATTTATTGTTGGGATTTGGCCTCTTGCTTTGTCACGACGTTTGCAAAATAACTCTTGTAGAATACTGCTG
>JGI24158J21664_10004005_pt1 | contig 18771 bp, 9 predicted proteins | sample Ectturendosymbi3_FD_21664 | JGI IMG/M metagenome (IMG submission 21664)
TAAAACTGTTGCTGCATAGTGAGCGTCTTTCCGAAGACCTCTGGGAAACAGTTCTGCCAGAGGCTCTCCATGCTGTCCGGTCCCTTGTTTGTCTTTCAACTTTGAATGAAACTCCCAATGAACGCTTCCTGCGGTTCCCCCGCAAGGCCATGGCTGGTTCTGCGCTCTACGTCGGTCGACAAGCTTCAGGAAACCCCCTGATCGTTTTGGTGATTGGTCGGTATAATTTCAAAGGGGGGGAGAGTGTGACGGTTTCGATGCCAGCGGTTGCTGGCCAGCGGTTGCTGGTGGGGAAATTGTGTATTTACGATTTTGTTTAAAAGTGTAATATAGTTTAGCTTATCAATTGTGATGAGTTTAGTTTCTCTTCTTAGTGTACTGATATAAAATTGTTCTTTACAAACTAAATTTCTATGGGGGGGATTTTATCTGTGAATAATGGTTAAAGGGGTGCATGGGATGAAAAAGGTTGAGAACCACTGCTGTAGATGTTCCAATGGAAGAAAAATACTTCATAGGAGCATTACTGATTAACTTCACACCAACAGTATTAATACCAGAAGACTGTGTTTGGTGCGTAGGATAAAATTCATTAATTGCTTTCCGTGCTTTCTATAACTCGAAGTAGTACTGTTGCTTGGTTATTTACCTTGGCTGCGCAAATTCATTATAATATTTTTTGTATTGCAAGTTTATTATAATATTTTTTGTATTATCTCATCCCCACCTTGCTCAAGCACCGGCTCACCTCGCCTCCCGAAGAAAGCTACCCTCTGCATCGCAAACTGCCCGGCGTTTTTCAAATCACCTATAAGCTGCACTCGAAGCGCGTGCAAGAAAATGTTCGACGAAGTCTATGACAACTGCTGGGAACAGCCTGCCAAGTGAATGTGCATCATTGATGTTCGGTGCGAAATAAACTAAGAGTGTATATGGGTCAATCAATTTGGGATCTCCACATTTCCAACATTTTCTGAGCATTCTGTTTTTATTGTTTACAGTAGTAAATAATCCTCTTGTTATCCATGGTTTTGCTTGAAGTTGTTTTTTTTCATCGTCACAATTTTCTTAGTGGAGCATATTTAGTTACTATTGTTTGAAAATATGAAAACTCATAGAAGTCATTATGACCTATTGAACCAGTGTTGAAATTCAATTGAGATAAGGCTTCAAGGTAATTAAGTTTTCGTTTTCCAGATTAAAATGTCTTATACATCTGATACTTTGCTTCTCAGATTTTCTATGCATTGAGGTAGATAACATAGGAATGTGATCTGACACATCAAATACAGCAATTCCAGAAGCTTTGTTTAATTCATCAATGAGCAATAAATATGATCAAGAGATGGAAATCTTGTTGTACCAGTAATTAGGGGTTTACATCCATGGCTTTCCAAATTTTGGTGATAAATCAATGTGGAAGTCACAACTTACATTACATTTATTGTCATTTAAAGTAAATTTATTTAAAAAGTCATTTAAATCTTTTTCAACATCTTTAATCTGTAACTTTTAGAGAACTGATTTCAATTTTAACCCATAATATTCACAATTAGATGAAGGCATGTACTGTACATGTCATGGGACACAATATATACAATTAATACAATATTTTACAAAAAGACCAGTTACACCACCTGCATTGTAGAGGAAAGTTTGTGTATCAAGGTACAGTATAATTTAGAAGTTGGATTTTACTCGCAGCATATCCAGAGTTAAACCATTGACAATACTTACGGTCTATGCTTAATGTAGGTATCCATAAAGGATAACTGTGAATAATATGGCCAGGTTTCAGGTGGAATGGCAGCTGAACCACTTGGAGTATCCATGTGTTTCTTGTGTTTTTTTCCGTAAGTTGTTCTCAGAGTTCTCCAGCGTCTTGTGCATAATTCCACTAAAACAGATATGGATTTGTAAACATTTTGTATATATACTATAGCAAGCCACTGGCACTTTACTCCACACTATATGATAATTAACAAAGTAATTATGAAACCAATAAGGAAATTTGTAAAATTTTACACAACGTAGCAACTAAGAACACCACAAGGATTCTAAAACAAAAATGGACTATATGAAATTAAGAGTAAGGTATTGTGTGTGAAAGATTTCTTTACATCACTTTATATCAGTGATTCTCAACATGGCCCACCTGGAATTTCTAGGGTTCACAAGAGAGTTTAATACGTCCTTGATAAAATGTTCCTGAAAATTGTAACCTTGTGTCATACAGTTTCGACTAGTTGTTCATGAGGTCTTAGCATAGAAAAGTGGTCCATCAGATATTTTATTTTGAAAAGATGGTTCATGGGCCAAAAAAGGTTGAGAACCACTGCTTTATTTTACCTAATTTCAACAGTTAAGCTCTGCACGAATGTTGAAACACAGTTGTGAAATATGCTGGGTTACCTGGGCAATTGAGAGATGCAGCTATGCTCTTCCAAGCCATGACCAATTTCAATTTATTATGGTGATCAGTCAGATGGTGATTGTATATAATGCTGTGCTGAGAAACTAAATCAATTAACTTGTGATTAAATTCAATTTCAGCACAACTCATTTTTTTCTATATTATCCAAGCAACTGCAACACCATGGAAAGATGTAATTGTTCTTAATTAAAATTATCCCCTTTTCATTTTGGTGTATCCTGGCACTTCCCAAATGAAACTTTGCACAGGAAGACATACGTAACTGTTATTCCAATGATATGTTCAAAGCACCACTTTTTTGAAAACAGTTCAACAAAAATCTAGCAAGAAGCAAAGAACACAACTTATGAAACACAAAATTCCACAGATAATAACAACACTTGATATATTGCAAATCATTTCCTGCTGCAATGCAGATCTGGGGGATTTTTTAAGCAAAAACATTAAAGTTGTCACTGAAGCAACAATTCTCCGACATATCATACTTAGTCAAAATACTTGATGAGCACTTTATGGAACACCACTAAGCATAAAAAATGTTTGATTACAACAGCTTAATAATTTTTAACATGATTTGAATCATCTTTCACTTGACATTATTAGCAAAGCTTGCATTTGTGAATTATGGTAATGGCCAACCAGCACAAAGGAAGAGTCAAATCATAATCAAGTGGACTAATGATAACTGATTCACAGTAACTGAAAAATAGTAGAGGAAAAAACAGAGGATCTTCACACATCTTGGAAGGTGATTGATGACAGATAATGAGATTTTAATAGCACTGTGTTAAGTAGCACCTTGTGTTAAGAACTAAGAAGTATCTATGGAGCTTGTCTCTGTGATATGAAGCACTCGCACCATAAAAATTCAAACTGAAATATGTTTTAAAATCTGAATTGCAAACATGTTAATTTGCAGATGGAATGTTTTGCCTCCAGTTACCACTATATTTCTGCTACTTTCCATGTGATCTCCAAATAACTGTGTTGCGGTTGCATTGACTTCAAAGGCAGTATTGAAGCACTACAGCAGCTTGAACTACCACTTCTGCCATATGTAGATCACATTTTAGTATTTTGTAAAACGCTTGACATCTTTCACTAAGACCAAATGCATTTTCAACAACTCATCTACCATGACTAAGATAGTACTTAAAAATTCACTTGCCATCTGATATATTTCAACCTGATAGGGATTCGTGATACCAACTTCAATGGAAAAGCAATGTCAGCAGCGAAGTAATGCATCACACACATGGGCGCACTTTGGTGGGGGACACGAGGGACGTGTCCCCCCACTTTTTCACACGGGGGAATATAATATGTCATGTCCCCCCACTTTTTTCTCTTTAGGTTTTGTATTTGGAGAGGTTTCAAAAATAAAAGTGACGTTTGTCACATTTTGTGTGAAGAGGAAAAGCTTTGCATGTTAGATGGTAGGCTACACATAGCTAAGTTGAAGTTGAAACAGTTTGGTGTGGTATCACTGATTCCATTATTTTATAAATTTTAGCTTCTATAAAACGATTTTACCATTTCTCAAGTTTTAGAGACAGAGACCGCGAAAGATGGTTACCTGCTTCTCTCCGACATTTTACCCTGTGTGGTATATATACTGTTAGAAAGTTCATTTTCTTGAAACAATGAGAGCTTTACAGCTGCACAAATGAGAGACCACAGTGCAACCATGATTTGTTTCGTGCAGAAATGTCACTGGCTTTGTTCTAACGTTGGTTGTCACGTATTTAGAAAACAGACAGCGTAAAATTTAGTGATGGTAGTGTGCAGGGGTGTGGTGGAGTGGGAACGTGTAGTAACGGCGTTCCCACACCTTTTTCTGGTTCCCACACCTCTTTTTCTAGCACTACACTCCTGCTAGTGTATATGTTAGGAAAGTTACATTTTCAGGCATAACTCCGCGAAATTTTTGCCGAAGACAAAAGCAGCACTAGTGGGAGACTTAGTTTCAGGATGGGCAGTTTTGCAAAAGACTGTCTTCCAACATTAGTAAACAGGATTTCAATCAAAACGTTGGAGAAGTATTTACCTAGCTATATATTGACCTGTAGCTCAAAACTTAAGCACCTGACTAGGAATTAAAGATAAAATCTACATTTATCCTCATTTCTCGTAATGTCGTGACAGTGGTGATCAACAAATCCAAAAGGTATTTTTTCCGTGACTCTTACACTTTGCAACTTTGTGCTTGTGCTGAATACATTGGTTTGGTCGTAAGTCATCTGATTTACCTTAGTTCAATCAAACCAACAATCAATGTAGCAATGTTTTCATCTAAGTGCGAAACATATCCTTTACAGGTAGGCCACTAGGTCTACTTGGCACCTAGTTTTGCTGTACATTTTTTCGTGATCATGCGGTCGGAACTTGCTATTTTTTTGCAATTCACCATTGTGCATTTTGATTTCTGTTTGAATCTCAAATATATTTTTGTGTCGTTATGCAAGTATATAACTCGTATAATGTAACTTTTGACATTAATTTCATCTACTGAAATCTGATATTAAACCTGAAAAAATTGATTGTGAAAAGACAGGACTAAGTGTCATCACTGACAGAAGTCACAAGACAATAGTCACCAGACGATTAGGTATACAAAAATTACATTGTAGACTAGATGGGTATGTATGTTGGGGCCGACAAGGGGAGATCAAGAGGATACATCCTCCACCCACCAGCAGTAAAAATAGATTGAAATCATTTCGTGAAGTAGTCTATGCTAATTTTTGGCCAAACTTATTTTGCTACTGGCAAGAGCACAGCAAGAGAGATTTTGGTAGGGGTGAGACTGCATGCATGATGCCCAGTAGCATTAAAAGATATGTAGCTTTGTCACAAAACAGAAATGTGCAAGAAAAATATTTGCCGTCTTTGTAACATTAAGCAACTTCAAAAGACATCAAATCGCACTGTAACCCACACTTCTTATAAAATGCATGAAAATTGATCTGTTCTGCTAGAAAATTGATCTGTTCTGCTATAAGAGTGATATGCACGTGCGATCAATGCGATTCAGCACTTTGTGCATTCCAACTAATAGCTCTGATAAAACCCAATTGACGTATTCTACTATATTGCGGTGCTTGTATCCAAACACGATCTTAATGCAATCAAATATGAAATATAGTAGCGTGTCCAACAACAAATTTTTAAGTATATTAATTTGTAAATCATCTGCAAGGATAAAGCAAAACCTGATTAGTTTGCTTTCAAAACACCTCTAGAAACAAGATTGGGAATCTGCATTTATAAAACTTCACTTCTGCACCCAATGACCATATTGGTTTCACACCAAGCTGTCCCCCCCACATTTTACAACAAAATTGCGCCCATGATCACACATATTTAGTATTTATTTTGCATCAGACTCATGGTCCATATGACAAGGGTACTCAAATAATACAATAATACAAAAATGATTAATCATAGCGTAGTACAGAGCAAGCATTAGATGATAAATACAGATATTGCAATATTCTCCAGTGGTCATGAGACCATAGATTAGAGTTTCCAGCAGCTTTCTATAATTTTGCAAGAAACAGCTTCTATGTGGTAGCAACAAGCACTACTAACGAGCAAGTGTTTAGTATGGCTGGGCATGTCTTGAATAGCAGAAAAGCAAATTAAGGAGTTTATCAATGAATGACATTCTCTTCTAACAGTGTTCTTAAAACTATGAAAAAGCACTCAGGGTTGATTAAAAGGTTTCACAGTTTTACTTTGCGGTGTTTTTCAAGACCTGTTTTTTAAAATGTTCATGTTTATGTCCAAACCAATTCACCCCTGCCATGTGATGTGATGTTGTCAGTGTGACTTGTGAATATGCCTATCTGTACCCTTGTGTCATTTCAAGTAATGTTATGTTATGCTTTGGACCCTGTGTCTGAACTACAGTCCTGCATGAGTTGAAATTTTTTGCCTGATCCCAGCCTGCACCCGCAAAATATAAATCCATGCTGTACCCACAGGATTTTGAGAAATTTGTCTGCTTTTGCCCTGCACATAATGCAGACTTTTCACCCTCAGCGATTCCAAACCATATCAGCCCCACCCTGCACTTTTTCAGTCCCAAATCTGCATCTGTCACTGTGTATCTGAAAACAACTGAAAATTAATGCAATGTGTTTCATAGCTAGTGGCAATGTATTCAGTGGTTCATTTAAAAGAATATTCTTAGGTTTGATGAAATCTATATTTACCAGAAGTCTAGAAGAACTTCAAACTAACCTCGTATGAAAAGCAAATGCCGTGTTATTATAACTTGGCCAAAAAATTTTTAAATTTGGAACTTAGAAAACTTATAAATTAAAAAAGTTGAATTGCTACTTTTATACATGTAAGCAAGGCACTGTAGTAGTAGGCTTAGCTTGAATTGTTGGCCAGAAGATCAACATAAACAACATGAAGCACCTGCCACAGACTTGCTCAAAAAATATGTATGCTTCAAACAGTGAAACACTGGCAGTTTTGGTAGTTGATAATGTGATGTATGATCTAGTGCTATAGTGACAAAAATGTAGAATCATTTGTACTGCAATGTTGTTACAACACACCACACAGTTTGCTCAGTGCTTTCTTCAAAAGTACCAACCTCCTGTTGTTATACCACTACCAGGCATTCACCAGAGTCCCACCTACCTAGCACATCAAAGAGCAACTGCATTACGCCAGCGCAACATTTTTCAGTGCCCAGCCTTGCTTCCATCACCATCTGCGGTGCGACCAGATGATGCTACAGTTGAACTCAATCCTACTTAATCGCAAGCATCGCAAGCCTAGGAAAATTCTAATGCGACATCGCACGATCGCAAGCTTCCAATTGCAGTGTGCACTGCTGCACTGTGCTGATGTGCATCCGCAGTATGGTCTCTACAGCTACATAACGACTATAGTGCAATGGTGCATCAGAGTCCAGAGATGATGGTTGCTAGGATGACCGATAGTATTTTTTTACTATTCGATCCTATCCACTTTTGGTGAAATCATACTATCCGTAAAAACTATCCAAACGTGCAAAGCGAAGATAGACTCTAGGCACGTCACAGAAAGCTGGAAAGATGCTAGCGAAGATAAAAAATAAAAAACTGTGTAATGAGTAGCTTTCTCAAGAGGTCACAAGCTACCAAAATTTATTTCACAGCCTGATTCATCAAACCATTGAGAAAATCGTTTCGGACCGGTTATCCTTATCCGTATCTTATCTTGTTCCTGATTAAAAGCACAACCGTCGCTAGAAAGTCGTCATTAAGGGGCAGGGCTGGCCCTAGCAGATGCGGGGCCCAANGCAAGACCTGGGCGCGGGGCCCAATGCAAGACCTAAGCGAGGGGCCTCTCTAAACAGTGATTTTATGACGTCATCGTGTTCGTTTAACCGTGTTACGATCGTGGTAGAACGCAAATATGCAGTACAGCACTAAGGGCTGATTTCCACTGGGGCACAGAATAGCACGATTCAGCACGCACAAGGCGAGAGACTGTTTCCACTCGGGAACAGCTCGCTTTGCGTTGTACGAGTGCTTATTCTTGCGTAAATTTGCATGGCAACGATCGCGCTAGCCCTTGGAGTGCAAGGTAGCTTGAAGGCTACAGGCTGGTGCAGTGCTGTGCCATTTAGCATTTTGTTCCAGTGTGTACTTGGCCCGCGTTGGTACTCATTGTGCGTCTGCAACTTGCTACTTTACCATCGCAACAGCTTACGAGATGAGTCGAACATCAGCATCAAGAATCGTTCCCAAAACCTGTGCCGTCATGTAGAATACTTTGCAACAAGAGTTTATGCCAACGCCAGACCTAGTGGCACGAAAAAAAAATTACTCTTGACTTGGAGTATTTCTGGACATTTCCTCACTTCCTGGAGGCTATTGATGGCAAGCACATACTCCTGCAGGCCCTTCCAAAATGTGATTCCCTTTATTTTATTTTCATTACAAGAAAACGTTTAGCCTGGTTCTCCTGGCAATGTTCGACGCACAGTAGTCTAAAACTTTGTTGTCGTACTGTAGATATTGGTGCGTATGGACGCCAAAGTAATGGTGATGTTTTCGCCAATTTCTTATTTAGGAATGAACTTGAAAAACTTACAGTTGTTTCTACCGCTAGATAAAACACTGACAGCAACAGGCGAGCCCAACCTCCCACCTATTTTGTAGGAGATGAAGCATTTCCACTTCTACACAACTTGACAGGGCAATACCCTGGTGGTCACCTACCCTATGACCAGAAATTTTTTAATTACAGGTTGTCCATACTCATTAGCTCGCCCGCTTGTGGAAAATGCATTCCTTGTTTTATCCTCAAAATTTCGACTTTTGCACAGACCAATTGTGAGCGCCTTGCCATGCCGAAAGTATTTATCAAAGGTGTACTCGCGTTGCATAACTTTCTTCGTTGTGAAGTGGGTGTTCAATACACTGGGCCAGTACAAGAAATTTACAGTGATTTATGCAGCCAGTAGCAAACTGACACAACCAGTGACTGTGTCGGAGTTTCCAATTTGCAATCATTATTACGCAATGGAAGACCTTCAGCAACAAATTATGTATGATTCTAGCGTGAAAATCTTACGTTGTGTTTTCCAAAGCTCATGCTTCTTGTACTAATACAAGAATTTGGGCACTAACTGGGTTTCAACCTCCAGGCGCTTGACAGCTTTCCAGTCGGACAAGCGATGCAAAAATGGTACAGGTTTATTTACAGTTACAAAAGCGCAGTCCATATGCTCTCCTCATCATTCCATTCGAGCACTTCTTGTGGAACCTCCATAACCTTTCACTGAATGTGCATTCGCTGCACTGTCGGCAATTTTCTTACGTCTTCAGCAATGCTTTGGAAAAAGATGTTGGGCAAGTTATCAAGACAACATACAACATTTTAAATTGTAGAATGACATATGCGGTTGTTAAATAAAATGTAAAAAATTATTGAGCGGCCAATGAAAAGTACGCAAAAATTTGGTGTGTTTACAGTAATTGTAAAAAACAGCTAATGCTGATGTATACCTTCCTCACGTAATTCCTTTATAACATCCATAAGCATCCTCAGATCCATCGAATCTTCGTTCTACAACCTGCGCAGCATAAAAATAACATGTAAACATAAAACACAGCAGATAGCTACAGTGGAAACTAAAACTTTTGTTTTACCTGGAAGAGATGCAGCTTCTCCAGCAGGTCTCACTTTTTTGGAGAGCCAACGATCACGACATCGCTGTTGCCATTTTCTGAATATGTTAAGGTCATGTAACTTAACTGTTTTTCAAGTAGATTTAATCAGGCCCAAGCGTACACTACGTTTTGAAACAAGTAAAAACACGAGCATCGTTGAAATCGAACATACCCACGATTAGGGTTGCCAGATGGCCGGTGATGGTATTTCACTGCTAATTTAGCAGAGGCCGGTAAGAAGCCGGTATTTTCAAAATCAGGGGCTGAAGCTGGTATTTTGAAAGTACACTCTAACACAAATAATAAAGGTATTTTGCAGTAACTGCAAAAAGAACTAACACGAAATTTCTCAGATTATAATGACTCCAGTAGTTAATCTTGTCAAGACAGTTCCTTCAGGGAAGTTAGGCAAATTGTTACTTGTGCCTTAATGGCTTAAACAACACTCATTGTCTCTCCATTTTCGTCTTCCTTTGTTTAGTCACACTTACCATCTTCCGTCGTCCTAAGAGTGATCTGTATGAGAATTTTTTTAGACTATTAACCGTGTTACCGACGTAGGTGCGGTTGTTGTCCAGTCAACTATCGCAGGCCATTGCAGGCAGAATGCAGGAGAATCACGGAAATGTACAGGCGACAGTGACATTGTAGAGCCGAGCAAGCCTTTCACAATCACGCGAGCTGCATTGAACACACATGTTATTTCATCAGCGGACCATAACTGGCTCACGCCCGGGACAGCGTATCAACCTTTAGGTCATCTCTCAGCCAGTCTTACTGGTCCAGAAGGTAGAGAGAATTTTTTGAAGAGTGTCATGTGAGATAGTGAGATAGAAGTGACTATAGCACGCATCAAATTATTATTTGTGTTAGAGTGTTCATACAGGCTATATTACTGCAGAAAAGCAAATACTGCACTATCAAATTGTACGGAAAGATTTTCACTTCAAAAAGTGATACACAACATGTAAAATTGGGATTTTACTTGGTGCATTATTTTATTAGAGTTTAAGAAAACACCCCCGTTCACATTACTGCAATTATCGCTTTTTATTTAAAATAGGTTATTTGCTAATGCTTCGAATAGGGCTACAGACTATATGCTCACAAAGCCTATATTTATACACTGTTTGAAACATTTTCAAACCAATCATTGTGGAAGCTTCATGAAATTTCAAACAAAATAACATGAAAAATAAATGCATTGTCAAAAAGTGTTCTTTTAAAAAAATGTTGTGCGAGAATCCCGTGTTCTTAAATATGCGCTTACGAATACAGCCTGGATCTGTCACTGCTGAGATAATGGCCAGTATTTTTGCAAAAATGTATCTGGCAACCTNACCCACGACAAAAGAAGTTGACTCCTCTAGAAAGGAATTTGACGCATCACTATTGCCGATTACAAGGTTGTCATTGCCTTATCCACACTCTTCAAGTGTCCTCGGGAGTAGTACTTTTTCAAGGGAGGCACATGAATCATTGACGAGTACCAAATCAAGACTGGAAGATGTTCTAGGCAATTCGAATAAATTTACTAACCCAAAATTAATATAATACTGTCTGATAATATTTATAAGCACACCTACTTTTGAGACTAGACAACTGGCTTAGGGAATCTGATTGCATAGTACAAACTCCATTTTCTGTGGTGGACAGCATCCATGCCAAACTTGGTATTTGAAGCTTTATTTGTTTCTCCTTGATACGTCTCACGCAGTGCTTTCCAAGTGCTCATGCGAGGTTGCAGAAAGATGGTAAATAACAAAGTCCTGTGGACCATAGATTAACATTTTGACATAATCATATGCCAGATGATAATGTCAGAGTCAGTGCATATCAAATGCTCACTATGCTGCCATGCCATTGCAGAATCACCTGGACAATCACAATGTTTTGCCACTTCCTTCCACGCATTTTGTTTTGCTTGCAGCATGTGGTAAGAGTCTATGGAAGTATTCCATATACATGGGAAACTTTGTACAAAAAGTATTGATTGTTTACAAGCATTTTCAGACTATAGTCAAGAACTCGGTGCGCTTGCTGCTGAACTCATTATCAATGTTATCTTTTTATACTTGAACACAACGTACAAAATGTATAGTAAGCATTAAAATGAAAACTTTTCATTACTTTGCCACATATGCATTCTGTTTCACATCTTCTTTTTCCCAAAAAATAGCAACATTTGAATGATGTGACCAATAAAAATGAAAAAGGAACCAGTTTATAAACACAACCAGTCTCATTAAAAACCTTCACAAACAAACTGAGAAAATCTTCATATAACGTCACCTCCAACATGCTACGAAAAAGGGATCTTGTCCAGCAAGCTGTAACTATTTTAACAAACTGACTATGAATTGAGATAACTAACCTACAAGTTTGATAATATCCACATGCAACAAACGAAAAGCAACTGAGATTTAAATGACACAAATTTGTTTTTTTGGTCATAACCACATTAGAATCAGCATTTACAAGGTCAATAATAATTCTATGTAGCAAGTGATAACAAATATAAATGTCATATGGGTAGTACAATTTAACTGTGGGTTCATCTTCACAGAACTAGTTCCATAGCATTTTTGATGTAATAATAGCTGGTGTACTACTACTCACTCACCGTTAAGTGGTGCTTACCTCACAGACATTTGCTTCAGGCCCACACTTCATTGAAGCTAAATTGTGGAGAATAACACCAGAAGTGTTGTGACTGACGTAGATTTGCAAAGAGTGGACATATGTCACGTCAATGTTAATAATTTGTTTTCCATCTTTTACCAATTTAAAACTCACAAGGTAAACATACTCTGTTTTTCATGTATCATATACTCATTTTGCAATCTCTTGCTATATGTATATGAAATGCCTGACTAGCTGACATTATTTACAAAAATGACACTTCATCCATCGTTTGGGTATGCTATGTGCCATGAGCAATATATATTAAATTGTGGTACTTCATAATTTTCCATGGGTGACTGCGTTACTTCTTCATGGTATGTGTTCATAATTACTGCTTTTGGCCTCTGTTTCATAGCTGCATGATTTTCCTTTCATGACCTCCTTTACCACTTATCTTGCTCAGTTATGTGCATGACCCATTCATCAGTATTACTCTCAACTTCTCAATATTGCTTACCCACTATCACCTGTGTTGTGTAAATTATTGTTGCCCACAAACTTAGCTTTTTTGGACCATTTGTGTTTCTGTATTTGTTCTCTAACATATTTTGAATGGCACTTATTGCACACCTGCACCTGTCTCCTTTTTTCGGACAAATTGGTTGTACCTTTTCACATGTTTATCAGGCTTTTTTGAATAACTTGTTGGTAACTGTATTTGTGGCGGAATTACAGTTTGTTAATACTCAGGCATTGCATTTTATTGCCATATATTTATAAGTGTGCAAATTAAATCATCTACTAAAAAGTGTCGAATTTATCCATTCTTGCCTAGTACCTTTATTTTAAAATTGGTACAGTATATCATGCATGGGCCTACTCTTACCAGCCAAGGTCCAAGTGAAAGTATTTTGAAAACCAAATAGGTTTAGTCTCAAGTAACATGCTAATTAAATCAAGAACAACCATTTAAATTATCAAAGCTGAACCCATATTTTTACATTGAATTGAACAATGCAAGATTACTACATCTTTGTTTTAACTGTGAAACATTCAAGTGTTTGAAGCCATCTCACTATCTTTAAGCTTCATCATTTCAAACCTAAATTAATTGTACTTTTTCCAAAAACTTTTTCGCTGCTTCTGGAAGCTACATTGCAAATATCAGAATGCATTATATGCAAGCCTAGGCTGTATACCGGTGGTTCCCAAACTTTTTCTGGTCGCGTACCATTTATGGGTCTTGTACTGTCATCACGTACCACCTTGTTCCAGGAAAAGTCAATATGCCAAATGAAATATAAGTATAAAAGAGAATCAAGGTGTGCTTATGGAGGCTAACAATCGTCTTGCGATATTGAGCTTTATATCTTTTAAATTAATGCTCAACTTTCTGTATAATTGAAATTAATGCCAGTGCAATTCCAGCAGCCACAAACTGCAGTACTTTGAGGTAACACAGGAGGAAATAGGAATGATAATAGGCTATATGCAGTAATGTGTACTTTATGCCGCAAACTCAGCTCTCCATGTCCGTGAAATATGTTGTAAGGTAATCGTGTACTGCAAAGTCCAGTACAATCAAACGATATATTATTGACTTCTATTCACTGGGCGACTCACAACTTTCCAAGATTCTCTACTACAACTTGAACTGGGCGACAAGCATTCGATAAAACAACAGCAAGACCTGCACACCGCCGGTTGCGAAGGAAGCACCTATAGGTCACGTGACAATTCGTGCGCGCACACAGCGCAAAAATGACTTCGGAGCTATCTCATTTTCGCTCGCACGGCCTGCGAAAACTTGCGCGGCACAGCACATTCGAGCATGAGCACAGTTCAGCACAAATGCGAAATTACAATAGAACAAACCAAAAAATGTGCGCGACTGTGCAAAGCTGTGCCCCAGTGGAAATCAGCCTTAACATGAGAATTGAGCACGTTTGCTAGCGTTCGAGAGGAAATTTGCTAGTTCTCACGAGAGCGGTCTTTGTTAACAGTGAAATTTATATGGCGTTTCTACTGAATTCTCAAGCGCAAGCCAAGGTGTATCTGGAAAAATGAATAATCTACCCAAACACCATGGTGTGGGGCCCCCAGAGGCGCAGGGCCCAATGCAGCTGCATCGGTTGCATCGGCTGAAGGCCAGCCCTATTAGGGGGGCTTTATTTTTGTGCGGGGGGACTTGACATTCTAATTTGACGAAAATCCCACTAATTTTTAGTGTTTCATATTTCGATTTGGGGGGATTGGAGCTTTGTTTGGGGGGGCTGAGCCCACCAAAGACCCCCCGAGCCAACGGGACTGCTTAAAAGTTGTTTTTGGATATCCGTATATGGATGAAAACCAGGGTTGCTGAGTCGGAGGAAAAATATCTGACTCCGACTCTTTAACATAAAGTGAATGACATTTGGCTGTAAAAATCAATGCAAATCGTGGTACACAGCAAGAAATCCTTGTTTGAACAAGAGTTTTAAAAGAAATTGTACCATTTCAACAGGAATTCCCAATTTAGGAGTGTGATGTGTTGTAGCCACAATGCTGCGTCACCCTGAACCACCTGAATGGAGAGTCGAACCCACGACGTGTGGTAACAACAATAGAGTTTCGCCACTCGACTAGGAAGACTCTACTATTGCTGCTACGAATTCAACGTTATATGTGGCGAATCACCACGCCACAGATGTAAAAAATGATCCGGGCAAAAAAGCTGACTCTGACTCCACCCAAAAACCTCCAACTGCGGCTCCGCAACCCTGTAACCTACATTTTTGTTAAAAGCATCACAGGATTAGGGTCGGATAGCAGATGAGCAGACTGTCATACTTGCGATCCAGATCCAGTACTGATTTTTTTTAACTCAGTCCAAGTACAAGCATAGTCCAAAAAGTTTAAAAAATTCAAAATCCAAGTCCAACTAATGTCAAAAAGATCAACAAACCACAGCTTTTTAATAACACAAACTCTGCAATTACTTTCCATTACCTCAGCCCAATTCCGGTCCTGATCCAAAGGTTATGAACCAATTTACAGCCCGGATCCAATACAAATTCAACAAATTTTCCGGATCCAGTCCAATCTAAGTCCTGAATGCCAGATGCTCCTTGCTCATCTGTGTTCGATAGTAAAAAAGCACTATCCATTCATCTGCGGGGGACTGGCGGAGTGCCTGGGCATCAGTGCTCTCAACTTTAGGTATTTTGTCCTTAGATTGAACTTTTGACCCTTTTTAGGGAGTTTCAGAAAAGTTTGAAAATTGGTAAAATGAATCATTTCATTTTATTTTACTAATGATGTATGATTCTATTTTTTAACAATTATCGTACGCTGCTGAACTGGACGACAAGCATTCAGCAGCGTACGATAATTGTTAAAAAATAGATTTAGGGATGTTTTATGCAAAATAGGGCTTTTTGGAATTGGTACTGTTCTGTGGATTTTGGAGTTGTATTTGTGAGAGCCCTGCTGGGTGGGCGGCAGTGGTGTATGGATATGGAAATTTTACAATCGGATTGGGTCTGAATTATTTTCATAAACTCCATATCCAATCCATATCCGAAATTTTAAAATTATGAGCTCCGATATCCAATCCGAAACCGCCCCCTCAATTGCACATGAGCCAAAATATTTCGTAGTGTCTATTTTGCCTCATGAGGCAAAAGTTGTGGCTATTTTGCCTTTAGTGAGATTCGATTGTTTGAAGTGGTCATGTGACAAGTATGATACTGTATTGTATTGTGTAACGTCTTCACTCCCACATGCAAAACGCTAGACTTTAAACATGCATCGCAGTAAAGGGTAAAACGTAAATACACGAATGAAGACAAAGATATATACATTGTGGTAGTATAGAGTATACGCTTGATGGCGCTAATGCATTTACTGTACTTTGATCAAATACAAGCTTTTGAATGTCGCCATCATATTTATTATAATGAAGAACTGCAATGACTTCCAAGTACATCGATGTATAGAATGCATGAGGGAGTTGGAGGCTGCGAAGGACCTCGGGTCATCTAGGCTGCAGACCTCGCAAGAACGAAGCTGCTTATTGTGTAAAGGGAACAGAGTATAATAGTTAGTAGAAGTCTTTTGCTCTGGGTATAAAATGTAATGTGTGCAAAGCGGTTATATGGTAAATTGAAGTAAAATGTGCTGCAGGCAAGGACAAGCCACTAGAAGAAAACGGTTTAAATTTGCAACAACAAACATTTACTGTTTTTATACATTCGTGAATGCCAAAGAGGAAATGCGTCTCAAGCTATAGACCGCCTCTGATACGCACAAGAAGACAAGCATTAGGGTTTAGGATTAGAGTTAGGATTTAGATTTAGGTCAGTCTTCAGTTCACGCAAAGAAACAAGAAGTCATTAACATAGTTTGCCAGCACTGAAACCATGACAACATTCGTCCATGAGACTAAGCCGTTGCAGATGTCGTTATCAGGTGAGAAGGTCATGAGTTTTGAACTTGTCAAGACCATTTCAATTAATTGCGTTTGTCTAAAGGTAAAAGAGCTCTAGCAGTGCACGCCAACATACTTTGTCTTGAATGTCATGGCTACAACTGCCTACCACAATCAGTTTTATATGGGAGATCTTGAAAAGAAGTGCGCAATTCTTTTTCTATATGGTACAGCAAGTTATAGTATTAGTTGTGCACAATAATTATCATATGCTCTCTAATGGAGATGTTTAAATCAAATGGTCGTCTACAACTAGCTTAGATTTGTGTACCTGCTGGAATCAGACATGTAACAAACATGGTGAAAACATGCAATAAACATGGTGCTCCTGCAAACGTTAATTTAAACCATGACAGAACCGTCACGATAATTTTATGTCCAATGAAATCATTTCTCAGAGCAGTGCAATGAATGTTCACCAGTGATGGAGTTTCGAGACTTGGTCTCGGTCTCGAGACGTGTCTCGACACCAGTTTTTTGCAGTCTCTGTCTCGGTCTCAGTCTCGAAGGTCTCAGGTCTCGTCTCGGTCTTGAAGGATTTCGGTCTCGGTCTCAAGATCTTCGACTCGAGACTTTGCTTAGGTTATTTTTTTAAGTTTTGCAAGAAGGAGTTCCTTAAAAAATGGTTTTAAAAAATGATTGTTCAAAATTTAGCCGTTCAAAGAGGTCAGTGGCTAAGCTTTCTTTGTGGTTATGGTGTTTGCGAGTTCGAGTATTACGAAGGCAATGGTTACCTGCAAAAGATCTGCCGCAGTTGTAAAAAAACTGAAAAACTACGAGCACCTTGCTCTAAGTAAGACAAAAAAGCAAACCCAAGTTGCTTCAGGGCTTCATTAGCCCTGTGCACTTTGCTGTTGTCATGGAAAACACATCGAATCAACGGTGCCAACTGATTCACATGTAATGACCAAAAAAAAACTTTCCCGCTGAACAACAGCCTAGCATGTGCCAGCTATGCTATTTATTTAGCCATACACACATACATATGTAAAGAAGGCAGAAAAAATAGGAAAAGTAATGACGAGCAGGTGGCTAACAAGCAGAGAAAGCAAGATCCATAATCGAGAATTAAAAACAAGACCCCTTTCAGTTTGTGAGTATTTGATTGTGATATTCAAGATGCTTTATTATTCCTTATTGTTATAACAAGCATGATACATTATTTTTCTCATTTTATATTGTTGTAAGCAAATGTGAGGAGTGGAAAGAGAAAGCATTTTTATGGTCAGCCCCGGACGACATTAACATCGCTACGCCACTGCAGTAGAGCATGCGGTGGATTATTACCTTGGTGGTTCAAAGTGTAACCTAATTTGTGCCAAAAAAGTCTATTACTCTAATAGGTGTTGAGTTCGCGTTGCATCCTCAACATGAAACGTCTCGTGACTCTGAAATACAAACAAAGATTGATTCTCATTGGTATCTACTTTTTCGCAATAACATTTTGTAAAAGGATTGACGCGACCAAGATTGGAAGCAATCTTGAAATTGTTCCTAATTGTAGATAAATCCCTCTAATCAATGCGTTAGAACTCCAAATTGCCATGCAAATTGACTTTGTGAAAGTAAGAAGAGTATGTTCTCTGAGACATTAGGTAACATACCTTTGACTAAAATTTTGATACCATTAATGACTGTCCCAAATTGAAATTTGTTGAATTCATTATACAAAGCAGGGGTGTCAAAACTCGTTTCAGTTCAGGGGCCAGTTCAGGCAAGTTTAATCTCAAGCGGGCCGGACCAATGTAATCACTGTATAACACCCTGGTTATAAGGATTGACAACTTCCTACTATTTTCATAACCTTAATGCAAAAAGTTCAAGCTTATCTGAAAATGATTATTAGNACATAAACTTTTCAATTTCCCCACATAAATTAAAAAATGCCTTATCACTGAGAAGACTGTCAAACTGATAGTGATTAAGACCTTTGGTTCGGATGAAATTAACTGTCCGAACAACCACGTGCATGACGTGATCCATTTTTGACGACTTGCAACACAATGCCTCCTGGTGCGAAGTACAGTGAAATGTCCAAAATTCACGTCCTCCTCTTACAACCT
>JGI24158J21664_10004006_pt1 | contig 18769 bp, 18 predicted proteins | sample Ectturendosymbi3_FD_21664 | JGI IMG/M metagenome (IMG submission 21664)
CGGGTCAAATTCACGTTAAACTACGGAAGCGGAAGTCGGCGCGCTTTGAACTCTTCAGTAGCTTCATGTTTTTGTGTGACTAGTAATAGGTGCCATTGCGGTCATCCACGCTCTTCTAAATTTTGCAAGGGAGCGAGTTCAGGTCTGACAGACCCGACGATAGTATTAGTGTGAGGTGATGGGGTGCGCATAACCCCACTATATGGTTTATGGGGTCATAGCTTGTAAAAAGCTGCAACTCACTCAGGGCATGCTTCTATGGTCGTGTTAGCAGTATAGGAAAAGGGAAGTTGTTTACGCCCATATTTTTTTATGAGCAATTTAATTTTAGGCATGCCTGACACCTTCGCTATATTTGGTCTACGTACTTTTCATCAAAAATCGTATCATATTAGAGTAAAGTAACTTTTTAAGTGCTCAAATTGCTCAGTGAGACTTATATTTTCAGTGTAGTTTTTGTGATAAACTGCAGTTGAAGGAAAAGTTTTTTTTTGTTTTTTTTAAACCGGGTCTGGCAGACCCGTCAATAGTGTAAACGTTACAAAACAAAAACGATAGTATTCCAGGGTCTTCAACTACTTTTACCTTCAAATGGAAACTTAAGAATCACTTCTTACATGACAAAGATACCCAATTATGAACTTTAGCAACGTTTCACTAATCCTGAACAAAATACTGTGGATTCTAGTATTTTGTAATTCTGTTTATTTTTCATCTATATTTACTATATCGTTTTTTTTCTTTCTGCTGTGCTCATCCCATTTTTTCGGCATGAAAGTGCACTCCATAGTTTTTTTCTGTTTTGCTCTTTTTTCGCTTGTATCTCATTAATTAGTTTTTGTTACTTTTTTCGCTTTTTTATTTTTCTATTTTGTTTAAACATATTCCTAAAATGCGGTAGTAAAGTACCCGCAAAATAAAATGTTCTGGGAAATTTTTTGTTTTTCTGAAATAGGTTCACTTATGCCAATTGAGGGTATGATGAATTTGATGAATTTATGTAAATACATTGATGGAATTGAAATAAAAGTCATTCCAGATATGTGAAGGGCATACTTCCTGATGGTGGAGGAAAATTCCATAGGATTATTCCCCTGTCTTTTTTGTAAAAAAGTGAAGACGGTTTTCAGGAAACAAAAATTGTGTTAGATTGGCCTGGAAACTCGCCAGATTTTAACCCCATTAAGAATTTGTGAGCAGTAACAAAATCTCGGTAACAAAATTGTATTGGATGCATCACCATGGCCAAGCTAATAGATGCCAGAGATGATCGGATAGTGTTTTTTTGCTACTCAATCCTATTAAAAATAACATTCGTATCCGATTCTTGTTGTAGTTCAAATCGTACTATCCGTATCCGAAAACTATCCAAAAGTGAATGCATAGACAGACTCGGAATGAAATAAAAACTGAAAAAATACTTCAGAAGACAATAAATAAATGATTGTGCAATGTGCAGCTTTCCCCAAGAGGTCAAAAGTGACCAAACATTTGTTTCACAACCTGAATCCTCAAAATGTCAAATAAAACGCTTCAGATCGAATATCCAGTTCCAGATTAAAACCAATTTTCGGACATCCTTAGCCGGTTGAAGACCTGCTATCATGCCAGATATCCGACGGCAAACCAGATAGTGATCATCTTTGACCGAAGCCATTATTCCAATGTGCTATCGGGACAGTAACTCAATGAATATTGTGAAAACTGGTAGAATCCGTACCAAAGCGAATAACAAAATTATTGTCTTTATTATTACTGTATTTCTATTACTGTCCCGCTATCACATTGGAATAATTTTTTATTTCTATTTCTATTACTGTATTAGGTTTATAGAATTATTAATTTTTCTTTGCAAGTGAGAATTGCTGTAGCCTACTATTAATGTTATTATTGTAAGGATGACAGGTGTCTTCACGTGGCCCTCCTGTACGACATTCGCTACAAATGTCAACTAAACCTGACACTAAGAGAGTAACCACTGCTACCCGCGCTGGATGTGTTCGGCGTGGGATGTGTCATATAACGCCGTTCTCAGGGCGCGGCAGCCGAAATGCTGCCGAAGATGACCCACGACCCAATATACTCCAGCTGAACACCGAGGGGCTCACTGCAAACAAAATCTGTGTCATTGAGCAGCTAGCCTATAAGAACAAGGCCTTCATCATCGTCCTACAGGAGACCCACTGCACAACTGCAGACAAGCTAGTGATTCCCAACTTTTCACTAGTTGGGTCAGTCCTGAGCAGGAATCAAGGCCTTGCCACGTTTGTTCACGAGCGGTTGGAATGGCCACTGGTCAATCAGTCTGCAGAACAATCAGAGACTAAGTGGTTGTGCTTAGACGTCGCAGGACATAAGATCATTAACGTCTACAAGCCTACACGCTCGCGATTTACACCAGTGGCCATCCCGATGTTCCCACACCCCAATCTGCATGTTGACGACTTCAACTGCCAACATGTCAACTGGGCTTACAAAAAACATCTCCTGACAGTGAGATCCTGGACTCCTGCGCAACATTCAACAACCGTGGACTGTAGCATAACCCAACGGAAACAGCCAGCTTCTTCTCTCGCCGCTGGAACGTCGGCACCAACCCAGACCTGGCCTTGCGAGTTTCGGCCAGGACAGCCGACTACCGGACAGACGTGTTCTTGGGAAGTTCCCTCGGTCACAACACCGGCCTTCCATCATAATGCCACCGAAGCTCAAGGTTCCTACCCACAGCGATCCGGTAAAGCGTTGAAACTTTCGCAAAGCTGATTGGAAGCGCTTTTGCCTTCTCATAGGTGAATCCATTTTTGCCTTCTCACAGGTGAATCCGTTTTTGCCTTCTCATAGGTGAAAAGATTGCCGCTTCCGGACATTGAGAGGACATGCCAGGACTTTTGTGAGAGCCTACTATCCACGGCTAAACAATATATCCTACGTGGGCGTCGGAAGAACTATGTGCCATGCTGGGACAATGAGTGTGAGACCCTCTACAGTATCACTCCTTCACCCGAGCCCCAGTGGGGACTGACTTTGATAGAGCCGCTTCGTCCCTACTATCTCGGTTCGGGCAGAAGAAACAGGAGCGATGGGAGGAAGCTTTTAATTCCATCGACTTCTCGGACTCTAGCCGCAAGCAGGCCCGTAACCAGGTTTTAAGGTTTTGGGGGAAAAGTACATTTTTAGGGGGGCACTATTTTTGCTTTATTGTATGTTTGACACAACTTATCGTGATAGTTTTCAGCGATTAACTGGGCAACATTTAGTTGTCTGTTTTCAGTCTAAGCACATACGATTTTTTGTTGTATGCCATGTCCTGTGGACAGCCAAGCGGGGGAGGAAGACTTCTGCGCCTTCCTCAAATTTTCGAAAACGATGACTTTTTCCAGAAAAAAATATTCACACAAAACTAAGGGCATTTGTTTAGTTATGCGCTTTTCTCCGGAAACAACAAAGAAAACCAACGTGGAGAAAATTTTGCTTATGTTTCAAGATAATGTTCTGACTACGCGCCAGTGCTTGAGGCCTGATTTCCGCATTTTCATTCAGTAAAGACTTTGTTGTTTGCTTAGTGCACTGTTAACTTTTTTGAAAAACATAACAAGATTTCGGCCTGTGTGTCACGGTCGCCTGTCATGCATCCTGCGATAAGGTGTGGGTATCCACACCTCACTAGTAGAAGCTTGTTTCGCATGTGGCGGTCGAAACTCTTACAGATAAGCCCGTGCTTAGCAGAAAGTATGGTTCGAAAAGTTGATTCATACTTCCAAAACCATTTCAATAACTGGGTCAAATTCATACGGGTGTTTTCATTCAAAAGCACATCAGCAAGCATTGATGAGACAACGCCTTTCCCAGCAGTAGTTTCAGCATCGAGAAGATCTTCACTGATAGTTTTTGTAGATGAATTGACTAAAAAGCAAAGAGGTTGTAATTCTTCCTAGTCGAGAAAGCAATTCGGTGGCGGTGAAAGAGCACGCTAAGATTTGATGAGAGACACTAACACTCCTAAAACCGGTGACTGATATCGCTCTGAATAGTATCAACGATTTCAAAATTAGAAGGTTTCAAATTCAAACTCTCACTTTCATTGTGAATACCGATGTGTTATATTATGACGTCCTCTCTGAATCGAGATGAAACTGACTTTTTGCGCTTGTTCGCAGGGTAGGATAACAATGGTGGATGCTTTCGCATTATTTTTTGAAACTCTGCATCGTTTCGTAATTTCCAATCTCTGTAATATTAGAGTTAATAACATCGTAACCTTCAGCCAAACTGGTAGATCGCTGTTGCAAAATATTGTCTGCTGGAGCGAGAAGATTTAAAATCAAGTTGATCACTTCTTTTGCGAAAATGAATTGCCGCTTGCTTATTGCTGCAAGCAAACCAGCTGCTTTAATGCTTTTTTCCGCATCACCTGTTTCAGAAGAGATAAAATACTGCAGCGTTGTTCTAACTTCAGCAAAGTTTTTCACCACAGATTGGGTGGTTTCATAATGACGGAACTACATTTGACCGCCAAACATTTTATATGTGACAGAAACTTTGGAAGTGGACAAAAATTTGCTTAGCAAATTTCAAATTACAAAGTACCCCCGCACAACAGGTAAACCGTCGCACACATGAACAACCACTATGAAGTTGGTGATTAAAATATTGAATGTAGGGAACATCACGTTTAATGCCGATTAGAGCTTGCACTCCACCGTGCTTTCCCGACATCATCGACGCTCCATCGTAGCATTATGCTAGAAGTTTCCGCAAATCAATTTCATACAAGATCGTAAGCATTCTTTTTGAAATGGACTTTGCATCAAATTTTTGAAATTCATGTGTTCCGGGGAAATTTTCTTGAGGGACATCATCTTTATCTACAACTACAAGCAAGGCTAAGACCAATGTTCCCTGTAAAGTGCGTAAACTGCGCAGTACCACCAATTCATTTGCACAGTGCAATCCGATTCTGGTACACTTTCAACATTCCAAAACGTTGGAAAGACAGGAAAACAAGAAGAAGCTATTTAAAATAAACGTATAGGCCCTACTTTGATCGTATTTTTGTAAGACTTTATGCTTATTCTAAATTCTAATAATTTACGAAATTTATAATTCATTCAGATTTCTGATGCTCACTAAAACCAACATGGGCTAAAATTTTCTCAGAAAGAACACTGGCTAAGACTTAATATTACGACATTAGAATAAGCATAAAGTCTTATAAAACTTTGTATTATGACGCTGGCTAAGACTTATATTATAACAATCTTCAGTGACTGTAAAGTCACAAATAGAAATTGTTACCATGGACGTTCCATAGTACAATTAATTTTGTAACAATGAGGTTAGTTTTTCATGCAATGTACGGTGGTGTTGCAAATTGGCGTAGCGACAAAACAGATTGAAAACGAGCATTTGCAAAATTTGTTAGTTTTTCGAGTTTGAATCATTAGGGGGGGAGCAAAACAAATTTAGGGGGTCACTGCCCCCGAATGCCCGCCCGTGGCTACGGGCCTGGCTGCAAGGCGTGGAGAACCATCAACAAACATACTGGCAGGTTTGGACGCTCCTCTCGCCAGTGCCCCGTCTCGGCAAACTCCATCGCCTCGCAACTCGTGAAGAACGGGGCACATCAGACCAGGTATCGCGAGTCCACCAGACTCGTCAACAATGAGCTGTTCGACCTATGGAAGATTATAATACTTAAGGGTCACAATATCTCTGAACCCTTCAAGCCGGATAAGCTTGCTGCTGCCCTTAGATGCCTGAAGCCAGGAAAGTTTCCGGGATTGGATTCCATCTGCCCGGAGTTTATACTCCACGCCGGGTCGGTTCTCAAATCTTGGTTTTGCGACATCCCCACTTCCTGCATGCACCAATTCAAAATTCCAAAGATCCGGAGAAGAGCACTAATAGTTGCGATCCCTCAACCAGAAATGCCGCTGGGGAACCCAAAGAGCTACCGTCCCATATCTCTGCTGTGTGTCCCCTTTAAAATCCCCGAGAGACTCATCCACGCTCGTGTCGATCCAATCATCGACCCATGTCGACTTCACAGCAGCCTAAGACACTGTATGGCACCGCGGCTTCACCTGCAAGCTGCTCCAATTGCTACCTGATAGACACATGGTCCACATGATCATGGAGATGGTTGGCAATCGCAGCTTCACCCTTACAACCGGAAACGTGAAAAGAAGCAGGTTACGACGTCTCAAGAACGGCGTCCCACAGGGATCTATCCTGGCGCCCTTTCTCTTCTACATCTCTGACCTGCCAACCACCGTCTCCAGACAGTATGCATATGCTTATGATGTAGCAATCACGCATGCTGTTGGAAACTGGCAGGCAGTGGAAGGGATGCTGAGCGAAGGCATGGCAACTGTAGGTGAATACCTCCAGACTTGTAAACTAAAGCTCAGCACTACAAAAACGGTGTCGGCAGCCTTCCACCATAACAACAAGGAAGCTAAACATGAGCTAAAAGTCAAATACAACAATGAAGCACTGCCCTCGTGCTTCGAGCCCAAATGCCTCTGAGTAACGTCGGACAGGTCGCTCGTGTATCGCCGACACCTTGAGTCACTTTGCAAGAACCTGACATCACGCGTCGCGCTCCTGAGGCGGCTTGCTGGCTGCGGTTGGGGTACTGGAGCAACAACTCTGCGAATAGCCACCCTAGACCTGGTGCATTCAACGGCATAGTACTGCACGCCTGTCTGGTGCCGCAGTGCTCATAAACGGCTTATCGACCCCACCATTAACGAGGCCTTGCGAATTGTGACTGGATGCCTGCGCCCTACATCAGTGGACAAACTTCCAATCCTCGCAGGCATGCAACCTGCTGAGATTCGTTCCAATGGAGCTACACTGTCTCTAGCACGCCGTGCTATGGAGCCTGGACATCTGCTCCACTCGGCGCTCGCCCGTTCATCGAGTGCAAACGCACGGCGCCTCAAATCAAGACACCGATTTGTACCCGCCGCACAACATCTCATCAGTTCATTTGACAACAACAACATAGGTGCGGCACACTGGGCGAATCACCAATGGAATGCGGAGTGGGTGGACAACCCCACCAACCTCCGTATTTTCATCTCTGACACCAGCACCCATCCCCCCGGAGTAACCCACCCAAGAAGAGGCTGGGTACGGCTATACCGCGCAGGAGAGGCGAAGACCCTCTTCAAAATTTTTCGCCCCCCTGGAAAAATCTGTTGGACATAAAATTTGGGCTCGTCTCAGACAACTCTTTGCCCTCTCTGATGTCCCAAGCTGGTTGCAGAGAATGACACAACCTGTTGTCAAGGTTTAATAAACTTAAATCTCAAACTAAGGTAACGAACGAAACGGAAAAAAAGACATGTTAACAGTACTGCAGTAAATACGAAAACGACCCAAACAAGAAATATCAACCACTTGCATGTAACTCGGAAGCAATCATCGAAAAACTAATCAGCGCGGTGTGTGCACAAGACGCATAATTGCAAACGGTAATTTTCATTAAATTCACCCTTCCCTTGGAGTATCAACTAATATTGAAACATTTATCGTAAACCAAGTCGATGAACAGGACGCCGTTCTCTATGATATCGACGTAAAACAGTTTGTTCGTTTGAATGTGTCGGACAATCAACGGTCGTGATGTCATCAACATCACACGATTTTGTTGACGGACTGCCAATAGAAGTGTCGCTTGTCGTCCCTTGGGTCGTAGACTGGCCCTCTGGTTTAAGTGACAATCATGAAGCCGGATCAGACAAGCTTCTTGTCGTAGACTGTCCCTCTAATTTAGGTGGCAATGAAGTCTGGTCAGCGAAGCTTCATTTTCTTCGCCGACCGCAAAGTCCATGGACGCAGCGCGCTCCCCTATAGGGACCAAGTGTTTAGTGGCAACCGTTGATTGGCGTCCATCTGGAAATGAAATATAGGCGTAACGGGGATTAGCTTCTACCAAATCCACCTCCTCAACGAAAGGATCCGTTTTTGAATTTCGGACATGTGTCTTAAGTAATACCGGTGCAGGTGTGGTCAACCACGAAGGAAGTGAATTTCCGGTGGTGGAGCGCCGTGTCCAGCCGAACAATCGCTCATGAGGAGTGCGGTTCGTTGCGGTACAAAGAAGTGAACACACTGAGTGTAGAACATCCGGAAGAACCTCCTGCCAGTAAACCAAGGGAAGACCGTTCGACCTTAAAGACAAGGAGATGCCTTTCCAAATAACGCCGTTGTACCTTTCAACCTGCCCGTTACCAGCGGGATTGTACGGAGTCGTTCGACTAGTAGATACTCCTTTTGAAGTGAGAAACTCTCGAAGTTCGCGACTCATGAAAGAAGCTCACCTGTCGGAATGGATGAAAGCCGGCACACCGTAAACAGTGGATAGCGATGTTAATGCCTCAATGACGCTCTCAGTTGATAAGTCATGACAGGGAAATACAAACGGGAACCTAGAGTATTCATCAACAACGTTCAGAAAATATTTATTTTGGTTGTTGCTTGGAAGAAGACCTTGAAAATCAACACTGAGCCTTTCAAACGGCTGCGTGGTTTTGACAAGGTTGTCTGGTTGAGGCCGATAAAATTGCACTTTGCACTCGCGGCAAACACGACAACTGGATACGACTCGTTTGATGTCTGCAATAGAATAAGGAAGATTACGAATGAGGATAAAATGCGCTGATCGGGTAACACCTGGATGGCATAACGCATCGTGTAACTGTCGAAGAGATTCGTCGTTCGGTAAAGCACATGACATACGAGAAAGAGCGTCGGGCGGAACATTGTCCCAACCCGGTTTATACACAATATCAAAATTGTAACACGATAGTTCAATTCGCCAACGCAGTATTTTATCATTTTTAATCTTCCCCTTGTGCTTCTGATCGAATATAAATGTCACGGACTTTTGATCAGTTCGCAGTGTAAAATGCTTGCCTGTTTAATAATGCTTCCAGTGCCGTACGGCCTCAATAATCGCTTGGGCTTCTTTCTCAATGGATGGGTGCTTTAACTCAGATCCCTGGAGCATTCTCGAGAAAAACGCAACAGGGTGTCCATTCTGATTCAAAGTAGCTGCTATCGCTACTTCAGAAGGGTCTCGTAGCCCAGAATCGGAAGCTTGCGGGTTGTCAAAACGCGTTTGGACTCGTTTAAAACCAGATTTCTACGCTGGGCTGCTTCGAAAAATCGTTTCAAGTTTTCATCGTGGTCTTCCTTGGAATGACCACAAATCGTTATGTTATCTAAATAGGGAAACACAACATGCAGCTTCTCTTCCCGAACAAACTGAGTCATTATGCGCTGGAAACAGGCAACGCCATTAGTGACACCAAATGACAAGCGGGTAAATTGGTATTACCCGCACTCGCCTCAAATGCAGTATGAGGTTTATCCTCTTCTCGCAAAGGTGTTTGGTGGTAAGCGCTTTTCAAGTCGACTGTACTGAAAACGCGGAATTGAGCTATTTGGTTGACCAATTCTTTGATATTTGGTAGCGGGAATGCATCCAATAAAGTAAATCTATTAATAGTTTGCGAATAATCTATTGCCATAGTCTTTTTTATGATTTTTCGCCTTTCACGACCACCACTTGAGCATGCCACGGGGATTGACTGGGTTCTATTATACCTTCTTTCAATAATCGTCTCATCTCTTCGTTGATGAACGCACGATCTTCTTGGGAGTACTTCCGGGATTCCACAGCCACTGGATGGCAGTCGGCAGTGAGGTTTTTGAACGGTGTGGGTGACTTTGTCCGCAGTGTAGTAAATCCACAAGCAGTCAAAGTTGTGTTGTTACCACCGAATTTAAAATCAACGCTAGAATGCTGTGCTTGAAAGTCAGTCCCTAACAGAATATCGCAGCACAGATGATCTAACACCCCCAGCCGAACGCCGGTGTAGTCTTGACCTTGAGACCTAATATTCACACACGTGCGGCCTTTAACCTCAGTCGAAAATGCAGAAGCGGCCATTGATATAGTTTTAGATGGACGAACTTTAAGTTTCAACGAGCTAACCAAACGAAGATGAATGAAGCTCTCCGAACTGCAGCTGTCGAACAGAACACGCACCTCGCGCCCGCAAACACGTACAACACCAGAAGACTTCGAAAGCGATGAAGGCACGTTGTCTATCATAGAGGCAATCGACGGTTGATTGATCATCGCAAGTGTAGTGTGAGGTGCTCTCTGTACATCTGAAGTTTCAAGTGATTCCGACATGTCGAGGGCGGAGGATGCGATGCTTCTACACACTTTAGCAAAATGCCCCTTTTTCACGTTGGCAAAATGCCCCTTTTTCTACCGCAGATAACTGATACGTAGGTATGTAAGATTCGGCGTTTCGCGCTGCAGCTTCAAGAGTACACGCTTGATTGAACACTTCCTCTAACTCGAGCGTCACATTTTCTAATAAGCGCTGTCGCATCCAACTCTACCTTAAACCTCTAATGAAAGAGTCCATATATGCGCACCCAGGGCAGTGATCACCAATTTTGCAACCAACATGTCAAAAATTTTGTAATCAGGATTTTTCAACCATTTTGATGTCAAAATCATCCAAATTCAAATTTTGTCACCAACATTGTTTTGATGCGTTCAGGCAAGATACCGGTAGATGGCAATAGAGGTTGGTTGTGTTGGTGTGGTGAGTGGCTTCTGTTACACCGTTGTTATGCTGCATTCAGGCAAGATACCGCTAGACTCCAGTAAATGTTATTTTTTGAAAATTTTAATTGGTTGTGCTGGTCTGGTGATGGACTGTGTTGCAAACGTACTTTTGATGCGTTCAGGCAAACAACCGGTAAACGCCACTAAATGTACACCTTATGAAAAAGTTTATTGTTTTGTGTTGTAAATATGCAGCATTGCTGCTCAGTGGTTTCTGTTCATTGAGCCTGTAGCGTAGACTACCAGATTGTTATGTAGCTTCATTTAACAAGATTCCTTTATATTTTTGCAATTATTACTGCACAGATTTGCTTTCCATTAAAATTGAAGCTGTATTGCGTCATTGCAGCAATATTTGTTTTATGGAAGTGACAGTTTCAATGAACAAGTGTATTTCTCCAACCACCGTAGCATCTAATCGAATTGCAACGCGTTGTAACAAACATTTTTGAGCTTTCAGGGAGTTTCATGTGATGCTGTTTGCCTTGCGTCAAACAAGTCGCGGGGCAGTTTCAGAACCTCAGACAATAAACTGTCATGACGCGTTCGTTCACAGAAGAAGAAACGTTCCATAGAGATTATTTGAACTACTTTGTTTATGGAATGCGCCTGTGCTACGTTGATAAGTACGTTGCATTGCACATCAGGAGCTTGTGAATTGAGTTGCATTACATACCAGTAGTTGTGAATCGGCCTCTACTTTTCATTACAATACTTGCAGTGGCTTGGTTTCCTTCGTAACTCACAAGCATGTGATTCAAGATGTCCAGTCAGAACATTTAAAACTATAGGTATGACTACTTAGCCGCTGATGCTGTAAGAAACGAAACAAATTAATTATTATCTTCGAAAGACATTACCTCCCGAGAAAACCACCTTGCTACCTTTTTGCTTTCTGTTGAATAAATGGTTGTTGACATTTTTACCACCCAAGTTCGTTTTGCTGCTTGCCTAGGTGTGCCGAAACTCACTTCTGAACTTGAAATCAACTTGGGCGAAAGTTGAGTTGTTAAGCGGAGCTTATGTACAACAAAATCAAGGCGTATTTGAACTAGATAAGCATACGCAGTTTATGTGCGATTTCTGCTTCAACTTAAGTTAGTGAATTTTTCAATTTTTCCATGTCTTCCATGACTCTAAAAACTTCAATGCGATAAGTTTACCTTACCGCAATCGAACGGATGATGCATTCTTTTGCATAGCAAATAGGTGGTTGCGATCATTTTGATCGCATTGTCTTTTTTTGTATTTGATGCGAGTTCTTCCTTCTGCCCGGCAAAAACGTTGCAATATACACAATATCTAAAAAGAATTTGTGATTGATATGTTGCACAATGCAAGAAACAGTAGAATTCGCCTTAAACGACTATGACGACAGTTGGCCTATAACGACATTTTTTGTTCAGTCCCAGCAGAATTCCTATCTTTCGCGTGCATCAGAGTTCGGCTATAACGACATGGGCTGTATCGGCACTCCGCCTAACAGCGACGCGTTTTTGTCGGTCCGAACAGATTATTTTGTTCGTTTGTAACGACAGTTGCAAGTTCACTTTACAGCTTGAAATTTAAGCTCGTCTGTCAAGCTGCCAGGCAAACCTTTGATCATCCAATATAACGCAGTTAAGGGGGGGAATCGTTGAGCCGTGGGTGTGACGTAAAAATGACATCAGAGTCCAAGAAAATCGTAACATGTTTTACTGTATTGTTGTCTATTAGGGATTGCTCCGATTGTATGCAATTTGATCGATACTTTGTGCAGCAGTGAGTAGGATATCGAATAAAAGCAGTTATCTCATTGTGGAAAAATTGGCTATCAATATTCTATTAAAAAATCAACAATACGTGCTTGATAAAGCTGTCTCAAAAACACCGCAAACGAAACTTAGGACTTTTTTGCAAGAAAGTAATGCAGCACTGTACCGCTGCATGGTCTATATTGCATGTAATACAACTGCCAGTGTTTTCAAATTCTTGTTGGTGTTTTTCTTGACAGAGTATTCACGAAAACATGATACAGTAAGCGGCAAACCTAATTAACCCTTGCCAGGCTCTGGCCTTGAATTAAAACGCCGTTTTAGGAACGATTAGTTGTGGTTCTCCTGTAAGGTCAGTTCGCCCACCACGCCGCTTTTTCTCCGGTCCCTTGAAGTGAAGTTATAGAGAAATTCTGTTGTATTTTATGTTTAGAAAATGGCTTTAGTAAAAAAAGCACTTGCCTGCCCGCTATACTCAGGGTCACACAATCCAGATGCTAAAAAGCCACATTTGTGTTTGATGCTCCGAGCACTTGGTTATGTGAATTAACAGTGGTATGCAACTGAAAATGAGTTCGGATACTTTGATATGGAGTCTATATCAGTGGTGTACGGAGTCTCAAACTTTNGGCTCCGACTTCACTCCTGCTTTCGCTGAACATACTCCAGAACATTTGTAAGTTTTGCACTCCGACTCCTGCTCAAACTCCAAATTGAATGCTATAAGCTATTCAAAAAATGACACTGGCTTTTCGTGAAAAAATCAACTTCGGCTCCACTTCTACTTTTCAAATTCATTAAGACTCCGACCGGAGTCCCCCCCTACACTCCGGCTTCCTGTACACCACTAGAATATATATATAAATGGTGGTTATAGAATATATATCTACCGAGCAAACCCAACGTAAAGAAATCACTTCGATTAGTTTATGTGGGTTGCAACCAGATCAACAACTTGTGTACATTAAACATATTTCTTTACTGAAAATTCAGGAAAATGACTTTGGCACAGGGATGTCGCGAGCGGGAGGGCCAGTGGTGCCCGGCCCCCCATTTCACGTTTGGCCCACCGGTTGCTACACACATCCAATACTGTATTTTTATTATGTAGGCCCCCTTCTGGTTTTTGGCCCCCCCTGCTGCTATATCCTGGCGACGAGTCCTGCTTTGGCAACCTGTTGGAACATGCATTTATAGCAAATTTCAGTCTTCATCGGGAACAAAATGACTATAGAAGGCTGTTGCAACATCATGATTTTGAATGTGCACAGTATCTTTTAATAACAAAGTAAGCAGAAACGAAAAAACAACAAAGAGAAATTAGGTTTTGGTAAAAATTTAGTGCATCTTAGGAAAAGTGCACTAACTCTAATTTGGTTTCCACAGAGCGCCTTTTTTGAGGATCCTCTCGCTTGGCAAAAACTGTCAAACAAAAAGTAGGTTACAGATAGCATCACATGCGTTACCTTCTCAACAAGTTTTCACAACAATGTAAGCAAATTTGAGAGCCCCTAGTCTTACAAACACAGACGCTGAAGAAGCAGCATACCAAGTAATTCCTAACCCTGTTTTTGTGGTGAAGCATAGGAGATATTTTGCTTGATGAAGTGCCTTCCAACCGCTATATCGCACAATTTTGGGCCTGGAAATGAATTTTCTGAAATTATGGGAACAACGAGCGTAAAACGCAGTTTATATTTTCAAAGAGAACGTTCCTATTATTTTTGTTTCACGCACCAGCACTGGTGTGTCGCATTAAAAAAAGTAAGTTGCGAAACGTGCGGCCATAAAAAGCTGAAAAAAAACAGTTGTAAGAGAACAGCGGCAAATCCAGGGTGTTGGGCTTGGAGTTATTCTCTAAGGCCCTTTGAGACAAAACTGAAATGTTTGACAGTGGATAGTTTGTTAGTGACTATAGGAACGCTCTGCAAAATCAACACACAGCTGTGATTTATTACAATAAAAAATTTATGTATTTTTATTTTACAATTAGGAATAGCCGGACGTCGCACCACTTCAAAGAGCTTGGGAGAACATCGTTCCTCCGAGTTCTAACTCAACCAAAAGTATTTACCCACGTACTGAGCAGAGAGACTTATCATCAGTGTGTAGCAGGTTGTGCGTGCTGCAAATAAGCAGCAATTACGACAAATGCAAACACTTGCGTGCTTCTGCAAACAAAACTACTCGGAGTACGTAACTGTGCATCACAAAACAAACTCCACATGGTTAAGCATCTAAGATTACTCGACTCACAAAACACTGCAGCCAAGGTTTGACCTATGTGTGATATGACAAAACGAGCCACAGATAGTTCTGAAGAGTTCTTAAGACAGTGAAATTGCTGATGCTAGCTTTTTGGTGCATTCTCAAATAAAAAGAATACTTGTCTGAGCGGAGCGTTCTTCTTCGGATTCAAGAGATAACTTCTTCAAAATCAAAAAATGCAGCGAATAAATGCTGACTGGTGACAGTATTAGAAACACGTCGGCATACTTTTATTTCTGTGATTCAGATGTTTAGCTAACATCCTGCACTCTTTTATGAATCAACGGAAAGCACTGCGCGCGTTCGAAACAAAAGCAGTAACTTTTTTTTCTGGTATTGTCAGCGAAAATCGCTGACGTGTGGAAATGCGTAGCATCATAGGCGTATGAAGCAGGGGGTGGGCAGGGGCGGCTGCCCCCGGGGCTTGAAAAGTTTCAGGGAAAGCGCTAGTTGCGCAAAAATCCTGGATGACAAAGAAATATTTCAATACAGTGAAATATTCCAGGGCAACTCTATTTTTTAGGGCAAGCGCAAGTTGCTCGAAAATCCTGAATGCAAAAAGTATATTAAATACAGTGAAAATTTTCTGGGCAACTGTTTTTCAGGGCAAGCGCGAGTTGCTCAAAAATCCTGAATGAAAAAAGTATATTCAATATCAATACAGTGAAAAATTCCAGGGCAACTCTGTTTTTCAGGGCAAGCGCAAGTTGCTCAAAAACTCCTGAACGTAAAAAGTATATTCAATATAGTGAAAAATTCCAGGGCAACTCTGCTTTTCAGGGCAAGCACGAGTTGCTCAAAAATCTTGAATGATAAAATATATTCCAATACAGTGAAAAATTCGAGGGCAACTCCGTTTTTCAGGGCAAGCGCGAGTTGCTCCAAAATCCTGAATGTAAATAGTATATTCAATATCAATACAGTGAAAAATTCCAGGGCAAATCTGTTTTTCAGGGCAAGCGCAAGTTGCTCAAAAATCCTGAACGTAAAAAGTATATTCAATGCCGTGAAAAATTCCAAGGCAACTCTGTCTATCAGGGCAAGCGCAAGTTGCTCAAAAATCCTGAATGTAAAAAGTATATTCAATTCAGTGAAAAATTCCAGGGCAACTCTGTTTTCAGGTCAAGCGCAGTTGCTGAAAAATCCTGAGTAGTAAAAAATACATTCAATAGAGTGAAAATTTTCAGGGGAATCTCTGTTTTCAGGGCAAAGGCAAGTTGTTAAAAATCCTGAATGTGAAAAGTATATCCACTACAGTGATAATTTTCAGGGCAAGCGGAAGTTGCTCAAAAATCGTGAACTGTGAAAAAATTTTCAATACAATGTGTCTTCACTTGGGGACGATCCGTGTACTTTGGGCTAGTGTAGTTTGTAATCAGGACCAACGTCGTGATTGGTTATAGTGACTTTGATCTGGACCAAGCCCTCATTTTCTGTGAAAATCGAGTAATCGGATGTCGATAGTTCAACAGCTTGATATAAGAATTCGGTAGCTCTATCTTTGTTCGTTTTCGCTGGGCAGAGGTGCTTGGTTTTAAGATATAGATTAACAGGAGTTTTAGAAGCGGGCAGCACGGACGCGCAGTTTGCTTGACTCTTTTGAGTGCGCGTCTTGAAGTGCCTTGCTCAAGCGCACAGCAGCGAAAACACAGGCAGGTTTAGGGAGTCAGACAATACGATCCGGAACAGTCGATTTTAAAATATTGTGTTGCGTCATCGAAGTCGTGTACATATTTGCATCAGTAAAGGCAACTACCGTAAAGTTTGTCTGGAAGAACACAACAAAACTTATCCCCTTTGAGAATTTGCCCATAACGGCACCTCTAGGGGTTTGCATAAAGAACGTTATTGCCGAATTGACATCATAAGCGAATTGAAATGCATATAAAAGATGCCATCGAGACCAAACAAAATGTAATGTTATGTGCGAATTAACGTTACAGAGGAGGCTGTTATAAACGAATTCAACTGTATAGAACAGATTTACATGAGGTTTCAGGCCTCATTCGGATTAAACTAAAAAGTTAGTTTCAGAGCAAATTGTTTAATTTTAGGGCAAATTGTTATTTTCAGGGCAAAGTTTTTCCGCCCACCCAGCAAAATGCTTTCCCGTACGCCTATGCGTATCATGAAAACAACCGCGTTTTCACATATATTTCGGCTTTTTTTGAAAGCTTTTTCCTTTACCACTAAACACAAAAAAGAAGAAGAGCGAAAGCTGATCTTCGCTTCAGCCATGCACATCTGGATGGCAGCATGTATATATCAAGCCGTTTAAAGAACTTTACTGTAATACCTTTCATGGATGGAACCAGAAAAACGTCTTGCTTTTTGCAGATTTGAAGTTAATTGTTTTCTGACAAGCATGCAAGTGCATGATCTTCATCACAGTCTATCTCCTACGTTTGCCTCGATGAAAACTTGTGCTTGCTAATTTACGCAACACTAGCGTAACAGAATGAACAGTGGTTANATTTAGAAGAATGCAANAACCATAATAAGCACTAAGTAAAATACATGCGAAGAAAGCATAGTTTTCTTCGACACAGCACCTACTCGTGTATCAGGAAAATCAACTAATCTCAAAGGTATGCACCAATTTATACTGAGTTCAACACTACATTTGTTTGCAGACGAAACAAACATAACAAATAGGCGGTTTTTGACCTTAGTGCGTACACAGGAGGAGTTTATAAGTGAAATTAAATTAATTCGGGTGATTTTATTCACGTGAAATAAAATTTCCGCTCTCAGTTTTCAATCCAAGTGCTGAACAAGATTCGTTACTGTAGTTTAGCTCAGGAAACATAACTGGTCAAATGCTACGCAGTAAACACAGCACGAAAGCTGGTTTTAAGCGACGTTTTCGGAATTCCGAGACACCCCGTGTGCAGCGCTCGCCTGACATATGAAATGTGAAAAACCTGCAACGCAGTCGCACTGTTAAATAATGTAGCTGTTGAATACAGGTAAGCCACACTTTCATTACATCATAAGAAAATATGTCTGTTAAGGCAAATTTCTACGGTTGACCGCCTCATCAGGATACCATTAATTATGTAGGTGAAACATCGAGGTTTTGTTATTTATTACACTCGGTGGTGCTTCACCGCATATTGTGAGAATTCGAACTAGCTTGTCTCTTTGCGAATTTTTTTGGCGATTTGTTTCAAAAGGTTAGAAATTATTGGGTTGTTTAAAATCAAAAGGCATCTTGCTGAAGTGAATGCAGTGTGATTTGGCACAATTCCCCGATCAGGAGTACTCAACTTTTAAGCTTGTGGCCCAATCAAAAAAGAAAGGTTCTGTGGCCCATCGACTGTACAACTTCTTCAATGCGTAACTGTTGTTCACATGCAGAGTAGAAATAAAAACAGCATTTTAATAACACAACGTGCTCTACAATCAATGCGAAAGCGCGCCTGTACGAGCTACATTGTTAGACTAAAACCCATAGATATTCGAAGCTCAATACAAGTCATCCTTCATATTTCCTGCTTCCAGATTTCAGTTTCATGGCAACAAGAACCACCTGTCTGTCTCAAATTGCTTGCAGTAACTGTACATTGTGCGCCACATGGCAATAACCTACGCGAGAATTTCCGTGTCACAATAATTTAACACATAATGACGAAAGAGAGCGTGTTTTGACATTAGTTGAAAAGCTACCTATATTTTGCATTACAAGGCTTAACTCAATAATATCAAGCCATAACCCTTCAAATTGTTTTTGGACTATAGGTTGAGAAACCCTGTGGGTGATGTTAAAGGTTTCTTTTTTTGCCAGCTATTAGCCAGTATAACTTGAACGTTTTTTTCTTAGCACAGATTTAATTAATTGTGTCGGCTGCTTGCTGCAGTCGTCGTAGAAATGTTTGCGATAAAGTATACAATGAATTATTTCACAATTTTCAAACAACTAGTGTAGCACCCAGGAGGAGATCCTGGTTTCTATTAAGATGAAGTTCGATACAAGCCTGGTACTAAAAAAGTCCTGTCTCTGAAAACTTGCGACCAGTCCCAGAAAGCTGTTGTAATACCTCGCGGCGATACGTTCACAGATAGATGCCGATGAAGACGGCCAGTC
>JGI24158J21664_10004009_pt1 | contig 18766 bp, 12 predicted proteins | sample Ectturendosymbi3_FD_21664 | JGI IMG/M metagenome (IMG submission 21664)
TAGTTCTCGCAATCCACTCAGGCAAGCTGCAACCTGCTCCGCAACGGCCTGATATAAACTTCAAGACTAATTACTCCTCTGAAACGAAGATGGCAGGGTTACGATAAATGCAAACAATCAGAAGAAGCGTAGAGTACGCAAATACCATTGTTGATGTCACAAACACTAATTACACAACCATGCTACGGTGCTATACACGAGACAACTTGTCATTAATTAATTTATGCTGCTCCACGCGCTACACAAAGATTTTGAAATGAAAAATATAAATCTTCAAGTAGCGTTACTACTGCAAAAAGGTGGGGAACGCGTTCCCACCCCACTACACCGCTGGTGATTACGCAATACAAGCCTACCTGCGACGGCCCGCACACAAAATCCGTAGACATATTTCTGAGTCATTTTAATTCGCACAAACGGAGACATTGTGACGTAACTAACATTGCAAGATGGGAAAGAAACAGAACCTCGAGATTGTATTCTGAATCAGAGTTGCTTAAGTCGGCCCGGGTTCGAGCTTAGTTTGTCAAAATGCTTTGGGCCTGCAAACAAAATTTTTTCGCATCCACGGACACTTTGTCGCCAGTTACTGTTGAAGCAATTGAGTTGATTAAATTTTCGTTAAAAAATTATCAGTTGTGAAAGATTCAGTAATGTTTGCTTTGCTACGCCACCAACATAGGCCTTGGAAGGATTTTTTCCAGGGGAGGACCAATGGTGGATTTTCCAGGGGGTTACCAAAAGTGTGGAAGTTCATTTTACCAACTGGAAACTAAGAAAACAAAATTTTAAGCCAAAAAGTTAACAGGAAAAATATCAAAATTCAAAATCCTGGGGGGCTTCACCCCTTTCCGACACCCATGACCACTAACACCCCACAAATGCGTATATCTTGAGCCACTCGGTCCATTTGGCTTTCGGGTCTAAATCGAGTTTCAAAAATAAATTTCGGGTCGGGTTCAGGCTGCAGAATAAGACCCGCTAACAACTCTGGTATGAATACAGACCTTTAAGTGCAACAGAACAAACGCAAAAATAATAAAATGCCAAAGCAAGTCTTGGTCTGGCGCCGTAGCAAGTAAAATTAGGTCGGATGTAGGCCGCACTGGAACACTAGCTAGGCCAGTGGTTCTGAAACTTATCTGCACGTTGACCCCCACTTAAAGTATACAATTTTCTGTAGACCCTGTGTGACTAACCCAACAGTCACTAACACAAGGAAAGTATGATTCAAAATAAATTTGAGTACTTTTTACTATGTTGGGAAATGCATATACTGAGCTCTTTCCTTCCGAGGCCTTTTGATGCACTGTCGCTAGCTTTGCCAAAGTATTTACTGTGGGTATCACTCGAGTTTACAACAATTGTTCTCCGTCCTACTGCGCAGCATACTGTTGTACTACCAGTCTAACAACTATCGAACTGCGACACATGCACTACAATATTGTTTGTGACGTAACAAACAGAACAGTTTTCACAATGTCATCACTATGGTTGATTCAATAAAAAACTATTCGAATCGAATGTACTTTTAAACTACTGAAGCTGGGATTTGATCAGCCCTCTTAATTTTGTTTGATTTGTTGAAAAACGCCGTTTGCATTCCTTGCCCGATTAACAATAATTCTGAATTGGAAGCTTCATTGTTCCAGTAGACCCCAGCAGTTATTTATTGACCCCCTGACCATTCAGTGACCCCCATTCGACCCCGGACTATTTATCGACCCCTTGGCTGGTCCAATTGACCCCTGGGGGTTGATATCGACCACTTTGAGAACCACTGAGCTATGTCGTATCCGGCCTAAAGACCCGAGGCTGCCGACCCTGTTAGTGTATTGTTTTTCAGGTCTGGTGCGCTCCTCTTTATATCCACGTAAAATAACCTTACTTAGTAAGAACTCTCTACAAGGGGGTAAGCAAGGAATCGATCAGCAAAATTTTTAATTATGAAATCGATTTCATACAACACTATACATCTTCAGTCCTAAAAGCTGCAAGCAGTGCTTACGGGTGGAAAGTTAAAAGGCTGAAGTACAAGCAGAGAAAGCAAAAAAACTCAAGACTAAAACGAATAAAATCTGAACACAAGCTGCGACAATCTAAAACTGGATAATACGTCTTTCCCAAATAATTGATTTCTCTGGAACATCGAAACTAACTGACGTCAATGATCGAACAACTCAACAGTGGCTTAACCTATTTGGCAATCCTCACCGCTATCGATGCGTTGCATAGTACAAGCAAGCATTAACAAAAACAAATTTGCAATGATTTCCGTTAACTTCGGATTTACAAGAAGTAACTTTTCTACTGCGAACTTGACATCGGCGTCAGCTCCAAACGGTTTGCTACGAACTTCACAAAGAAACGCAGTTTAAAGTCAAATAAATCAGCACGAGATTTATTCCGCTGATAACGACAATTCAGCAGGTTTTATAATAGACTGCGTGGCTTACGATAGTTTTTAACCACATCTGAAAATTCTAGCCTAGCCTACAGCAACAAAGAATTTTTGAAAGAGAATTATTCCTTTTTCCAGAAAACACGTACGAGAAAAAAAGACTTTCGTTATTTATTACGGTATTCACTGGCAATATCTAAGGGGTTAGTAACAGTCTTCCTCCCAGCCCCAAGTATACCCCATTCCTCACAAACTTGCTTTCTGAGCTTGCTCAGGTGGCGTTACATTTACTAAAGCATTCTTCAGAAACCTCCCAACCCTACGTGTCATTGGACTACGCAGGAACCCAGTAAGAAAAAAATGAAACAGACACCACTATTCACAACAGCACAATACATATGAAGGCGGATGTTCATTGCAACCATTACAAATTTGGACCGAGCACGCAAACGCAACAGATTAGATGTTTTCGTGGAAAAAAGAAAACATTCACACTGCTAGTTGCCAACAAGCCTGACGTGTTTCATAAAAGCACAATTGCGAGAATCAGTGCTTTTAGAAATGATGTCGGCGGGATTCTTTAACTTGTAACCGTAAGAAGTTCACTGCAGCAATATTCAAATAATTTCGTGTTTGTTGACTAAACACAATGCCAAACTAAACTTACTAGATCCTGATCGATAGCCTGGTTGGCCACTCAGCGCCACGTAATCATCGCATTTCGACGCTACGGGAACAACCACAGCAGGAATAAGCGATGATAAAGGTCTTAAACCTCCTGATATGTAGTTTGTCTGAAAAAAGTAGAAAAAAACGCTTGCCACCGAAAAGCAATCACTTACATTCCACCTATGGATGCTTCATAGAACCGCCGAAGCCCTTGGAAGGCAATAAGGCGCTCACCTTGGATGCTGGCAGATTAGTAATATTAGGGTTTTTCCCTTTCCAGGAAAAGTCGAGGACGGCATCATTCAAAACAAAGCCAAGTGTCATTAACTTTGATCCAAATAGGGAACCCAGAGTCCTATAAATAAGAATTCGTTATCACGAAATGAAGAATGGCAAGTAAAAAGCACATTATGTTGAAAGCAATCTGCTCGCTAAAATTTTTAACTTAATTCGTTTCATCGGCGTATATACATGGCACATGTTTTTCAAGATTTTCCTACTTCGGTTTATTCGCAAACAACCGATACAAATATCAACACTCGAGCTTTTTTCGTTCTTAGTAAAACCCTGAGACCAGTTTTCGACCAGATAAAAAATCCGAGTTTAACTTACGCAGAATGTCACAAGGGCCGGTGTGAGGAATTTTCCAAGAAAAGTTACCTGAGGTCAACTGCAGTAAACACCCTTAACACGCCAAGTATTTCCTGGTGCGTATCTGCGTCACCACAGACGAATTTATTCTATCAAGTAAACAAATCTTACAGGTCTACCATTGCAAGGTATATGTTCCCGGACAGGGAAGCTTAGCGGATACATATGTACTTAGTGTTTCGTGTACGCATTCTTAATGCGTGGTTTCAAGCAATTTCTATCCGTGATCCAATGCAACGTTCAGTACTTGTTTCCGAACAGTATAAACCAGCTGCCTTGGTAGCCTGCTGACACACATGACGGCAATTGGTCGCTATTTCTGGTCGTTCCACTGTTGTTCGACGACACCAAACGTTCAACGCTACGTTTTTTCTGACTTCATATTCAAGTGTATCGAAGAGTTTGTTGTATATATAGATATAATCAAGGGAAGCAATCAAACTTCGAGTACCACTGGAGATTTACTAATGGGACAAAATGAAGAGAGCCTTTTATGCCGCCTTGGTGTCAGGTCGCTTAGTTGGGAGACCGACCCGTGCTCCTGAAACATGTAGGTTGGCCTCTCAACCAGTCGCGATCCTTGAAACGTATACAACAGCTCCCAACATCGCGGTTCCTACAGAAGCATCAGGGTTTTTTAAAGGTGTTTTAGGGACCCGATTCGGGCCCGTATCTCTGGGTCAACCTCGCAACAAAACGACTTACAGAGATATTGAAACGATTGTTGCATCCGACCCGATCACGGACACTTGCTGCTGTCCATGCGACGACAGCTGAATTGGTTGGTAATTGTTCAAATAATGCTCCAGTGGAAATGACCGGTTGTCATCAATTTTCGCTTGAACTGCTGCTCCGACATCATAACTGCAAAAGCAATACACTCGATACGGATAAATATGATTCTGAGACGGAAAGTTACAAACGTTGCACATAACACGGAAGCGTCTTACATGTTTGACACAGCACAAATTTAAGGACTATCATGCAGCATTTCCTCTTCATCTCCGTTAATAAGAAAAAAACCACAACTCGGAAAAGACCCAGACGAGGAGTCCGCGATCTTCTGTTTCATGAAATTCAATGATTGTCAATAAAAAATTCGTCATTGACTGCCACAGCAGTTTTCCGGTTGAAATCCAACGGTTGCAGTGCACAGACATCACACCCCGATTTTCGCTGACGACGTTCCCGATTGCTGCTTTTTTAAAATGAATCATCGCGCAGTTTACGATGTCAATCAGACATCACTAATACCTTTTGTTAAAATCTTGATACGTCATGTTGTTGTAATTTTCTCTTTGCGGGTCACCCATTTCACTTTGCATGGCAAAACTGTACTTCAAGGATTCAACGAGTCTGTGTACCTGCAGAAACAAGATCCGATGTAGTATTGAATAAGCAAATACACACGTTGTGTAGGAGGACGTGCAGAGGTCTGGTGATGCCCGGAGCAACTACTTGATTGTACGCCCCTCTACCAAATTCTAGTATTGAGGTACGTGAGAAATACGTAAAAACTAGTGTTGACATAAGAACAAGTTTCGAAAAGTTACATTAAAAATATTTCAGAGATTGTTTTTTGTTTTTAATGTGTTAGTCATTAAAATAATGTTTTATTCTGTGGGTACGAAGCATATGTTTATAAGCAAAATTGTTCTATTAATGGGTATTGGGTATGCATTGAGGAACTAAGTATTGCATTTATGCATGCAAATAAGTATCACCTAGGCCCACCAAAAAAAGATAGCACTTGTGAGGCATGACAGGAAATAGTCTCGTCTATTTTTTCTATTTAAATAGTATCTGAAATTGTGCAACCATGCGGTTTGATGCAGGCTAGCAGGAATTGGCATGTATACAAACGGGGTAAGAGTGATGGGGTGTAAGGGCTTAAGGCAGCAACTCCCAAACTTTTTTGAGCGCGACCCAAATATGAGTTTGGTGAACACCTCGCGACCCAAGCCTCTAAAAGCGTATGAAAAAATAATGATTGTATGGATGATGTTTGGCAGTAAATTGCTAAGTTAGTTTAAGATAAAGAAGTACCTATACTATTATAGACAGACACAGAGAAGCAGTGGTAACGTTAAAAATATACAACCCAGGTTTGGATCGTCTCGGCACGACCCATTTCTTGACCCTTCGCGACCCTTGCTGGGGTCGCGACCCATACTTTGGGAACCACTGCCTTAACATAACAATGGCAGTGCCTAATCTCTCTCTCGGGTCAGTTAACATACACCTGCATGCCCCCCTCAGGTAAGACCACAGATTGTATTGTGTAACGTCTTCATTCCCACACGCAAGGTGCTAGACTTTAAACATGCATCGCAGTAACAAGGACTACACAAACATGAAAGAAGACGAGGATATATACGTGGCGATAGTAGAGAGTATACCCTTAATGGCGTTAATACATTTACTTTGATGGAACACATGCTTATACGACACACGCATGAATGACGCCATCATGATTATCATAATGTAGTACCGGGGTTTTCCGGAAGTCCGCCCAGGGCCGTTAATTGGAAAAAAGACAAATTGGGAAATAAGCCAAATAACCACATGACCGACCGGGCTGTTATACGGCAGTTGCATATTGCCTGTGTCTGATTCGTTTTGTTCATTAGTTTTGTTCTAGTGGTTTTTAGATGTAGTGGGCCTTCAATAGCTATTGAAAAGGTGATCTATGCCGCGATAAAAAAAAGTTTGCCGACCACTGGTGTAAGGTGACAACTACAAATAGTATTCAAACTCAGTATAACGTTGGACGTACCGTGTAAGGTGACAGCTACAAATAGTACCAGTATTCAACTCAAATATTAGCACCATATAAACGCCCACCTTAAATCAGCGCCTTTGGGCGGACTAAAGACGGGCGGATTTCCGGAAAACACTGGTACTGCGATAACTTCCAAGTACATCGACTTACAAAATGCATGAGGGAGTGGAAGGCTGCGAAGGACCAGGGTTCATTTAGGCTGCAGACCTCCCAAGGACGAAGCTGTTTATAGCGTAAAGGGAACAGTGTATAACAGTCTTTTGCTCTGGGTATAAAATGTAATATATGCAAGGCGATTATATGGTTTCCATTATAAGTTCCCAAGCACGTTCCCATTATACCCACACAGCATGTGCTAGTAGCCATACAGTACAAAAAAGCATCTAGTTACAGCATTTTTATAAAATGTAATTTTTGTAATTTCATTCTTTGGATGGCCCCTGTCTGAGATGCCCGGACCGTCGCCCCGTTCGCTCCCTCCTGATTGTGCAGCTTTTACCAGCGGTCCACATTCAATGAGCATACGAAATTTGTTTTTACTGCTACTTACAGCACAAATAGCGGAGTTGTTATTCATACTTCATACCAGCAACAAGGCGGTAAAATTACCTGCAAGTATTTTTCGGTTGACGGAGGTTTGTATTTCGACATTGTGCTCAACACAGCATGCAGGACAGGACCGAACGATGGTGAACGCGCTGTTTTGACATTCATGTCTGGAAATAATATATAGATTTGTCCAACGGAAAAGCCACGCAGTAAACTATGATGTTAAATGTCGAGCTGCATGCATAGTTTTTGAAAACATAATCGTTTTTGTTTAGTAGCAATATGCATCCGTTTATGCATCTCATGACAGACATGATGATTATGCAAAATGTCTGGCCGGCCAGACAACTTGTTCACTGCTCCAGCAGTCTGAACCAAACATAGGAAAGAATAATCGCTTACCCAATGGATATGGCAAACCGGTCAAGTAATGCTTCAAAGAGCAGTAAGAATTAGAAAAACTTACTAAATTAGAAAAAACTTACTATGCAGTTTAGTTTCGTTCAACTCGAAATAATCGTTCGCATTGTACAATGATAGGTCACGTGACGTCAGTATTCCGCCAATGGTACGAATGTAACGTGTAAAATTTTCAGCAAGATGACCACGATAAAATGCATCAGGTCCATTGTCACCAACAGCCTGGAAAAGTAAGCACTTTTTCTTTTCCTGGAGTCACTGCTCACTTTTCCTGGAAGCCTAGGAAGGCACTGCGCCATTCAGGATGGACGTAATTGTCACGCAATGTTGACTTTTGTACTATTTTAATGCAACAATTGTTTAACTGACGCGCTGCCAACAGCCTCCTGCCTAAACATCTGAACTTCTAGCAGTACTTACATATAACTACAGTGATGAAGTCTAATTCAATGTTTTATTTAAAAAACGGTAACTTATTCACTGCAGTCACCTGCAAGACTTCAGCCAGTTGAGGTTGCTTGAGGGAATCGCCTTCCTTTAGCTTACGAAAAGTACCAGTTTCATTGACAGTGAGCAAATCGCGCAAGTCAGGCGAAACTGTCGTCAAATTTAGAGGAACGATTGCAGCCGCCAGCCCACTTGAAACTTCAATACCACCTCTGGCCAAGTTTGCAACTTTCATCAAGATAGATTTCCACGACATTCTACAAAAATGACCGAATCCTCAAACGAAGGCTTCCAGAAAATCAGTACATATAGAAAACTCAGGTTTTGAACCGACTGTCTATCGTTAACACTATATTCGGATTTAAAAAACGCTGATCAAGATAACAAATACCTGAGGATTTTCGACGATAGTTACTGATTAAAACACTGACAGATTTTACTGCTGGTACCTACTTTCCATGTTGTTTATGCAAAGCATGTAAACCCTTTAACACTCCTGGCACAGCGACGCTATTTGCCGGTGCAATGTCAGACAGCTTCTTTCCAGTGAACCACTCGTCGATGAAGGTCGCATTCGACAGCAGAGCAGGGCCCACTTCCCGAAAATCAAACGCGTGCGTCGCGTTGCTGGCTGCTCTCTGATCGTGAAAAACGGCAAACCCGCCCCTAAACACAAACAATCGTGTAAGATGCATCAAAACTATCGTACTAGTGACGAGTAAAGCAGGTTGGAATGTTTTAGCAATAGAACATTCTTTGCGCGATCAAAACCTAGTACATCGGTGACTGGTCACGATGACGAACGAGCGCCATTATACAGCATGCGTCGAAAAAAACGCCTGCGATTTTAGGTTGGTTCGATCTACACGAAGGAGGTGAAGCCAAGCTCAGGGTTGCGAGCGTCAGGTGGAAACTGGAAAGAATGAAAACACTACTGCATGCTGTTTTCATTCTCACGTCTATTTGTAACAGATCGAAGGTTTCTTCCACAGAGTTGCTTGCTGACCAAACATGCATTAATACATAAATCAATGCAGATGGAGACTGCAAAACACTCGACGGAAGTTTGCAACGGATGATGTCGCAATATAGTACGGAGGTCTTTGTGACTCGTGACCGCCAAAAATACAGTGTTGAACCATTTCAGGCCATGTTTTGTTTTGCACAAATCATGAAGCTTAAGTTGGCTAGACTAATTACAGCAATTAGTAATTACATAGTAAATTGTAAAGACTTGATAATTATAAGCTTGTTAATTATACACTACTAAGCCATCCTGAAATTGGTTTGCTTCTCAACTGTCCTCAGCAATATCAGTAAATGAAAACCCAGACTACAGTGGTGAGCGCCTAATAGAAACGGAATACGACATCGCAAATTATGGTGATGTCCCTGATGATTGCAAATGGTTACGAAGATACATGAGGCAACCTATTTTCAACATTTCATAAAATTGAACAAGTAAGATGAAAATAATTTGGCTTAAAGTTAGGTGATATTTTCATAGCATTCGTTCCGCATCGGTGACCACGAAAATGCCATTTTGTACCTCAACCGATATTCAAAAAATTTAGTTTGCTGAAATGAGCATGAAATGTGCTTTTTGAATATTGAATTTGAGCAAATATTGGGTGACAAAAATTCTGACATGACAGACACTACTCTGCAAAAAAAGATATAATGCTTCATTTAGCAAACACTGCACAACATCACCAGAAAAAAAACTTATTTCCCACACTACGAAAAGCACTTCGATGTTAAACCAGCGCATCTCCACACAAACTTATTCAATCAAGGGACATTTCGTTTTACCGCGAATGTATTTTCATCCTTGTGTTCTCACACACATTATGCGAAGCTACTGCTATCCTTACTTGAACATCTTCGGCGTGCGATTACAACCGATAGCTGGAACAAGCCAAGACAGAAACAAGATTTCATTCAGCAGGTGCTTTGAGGCAATGACCGTTTTTACGCCAAAGCAACTGCGTTGCAGAGGGCAATCTCTTAACAAAAGTCATGTACATGTGCTCTGAAGACAAATGCCAAATCAACATCTAATCTGATAAATTCAGTAACGCCCCCAAAAGTATACTAATGAAATAAATTATATCCAATCTGCTCATGCAACACGTATACAACCATAAAAACACAATCAACGGCAAAATTACTCAATAACCGGTCTTTTTTACTTTTACAGTGTTTAATTTCAAAGATGTATACTTGGTCTCGTGCATCTTATTTGAAGCATTTTCCAAAAACTTACCCTCCTATGCTTGCTACATGCGGTTGTGTCACACATAAGCACAACGCTGCAAAAACTGCAGCATCAGTAGTGCTAGCTGAAGTATCTCTTAAAATTTCCAGACTTAATTTTGAGCAAGTTTTGTCATTTGTAACCACAGCCCCATGTGGAGTTATCTGTAAAAAACAGGAAATTTTTTAGTGCAAAGTTCACACAGAAACCAAAGATGACATGCTGCAAAAGCTGGTTTATAGAAAAGAGAAAAAATCAGCATGAACAACAATACTAACATTAGAAGTAACATACAATAGACCACATTATCGTCACAAGCAAGATATTCAACAAAGCCATATAATGATGGCGTCTTTGTCTGCTTGCAGACGTATGAATACCTTAGCTATTTTCTTGTGGACCATCGATCCGAATGTTGATTGGGGTTTAAGAAAACGCCATTATTTTGTCAACCTGAAATTTCGATTTTGGATTCAGAGCAAGCCAACTGAAAACATCCTAATAGTGCAATTGTTCCCTTTACCCAGAGGTTCAATCTCTCTTCCCTCATTTGTGCTACGGCAGTTTCCATTATAAATCTTACCCCTTTTCTGTTCATCACACTACTGCTGAAGAGAACAAATTGCTTTGAGTAAACAGGTACGCAGCGATGCAAAATTTTTCGCTTACTAGTAAAAAACAATCATTTCAGGTCAGGCAGTCAATCAGTGAAGCTTTTGCACTTGTTTCTTACGCACATTACCGAGAATATTCGCCCCGCAATCGAAGGAGCAAATTTCATGTCGTCTTCATGAACTAATCAATATTTTTGTACTTGTTTTTGTATTTATGCTTATCAGTGTGGAAATTCTGTCTCACAGAGATAAGTAGCCTAAAATGGTAAAATACAGGGCGGTCCAAAAAGATGTATCCATTTGATTCTCGCTACCATTGCATATCAAATCGAACCAAGCTTCTGATTTCCAGGTAAATCATAGTTAGAGCTCCAAAGTGTTATTTCCCAGCTTCAATGGATTAAGCAGCAACACATTTCGTGCAGGAAAGGATCAAGATTGTAGGGGCCGAATTCGCGACGAAATCAGTTGACCGACAATTTCAGAGGGACTTTCCAGGCAGAAAAAAGACTCACAATAATGCGCCTCCTAGACAAATTCAGGAAGATGGGAAATGTACAGGATAACATTAAAGGTCGCAGTGGCCGTCCACGGTCAGTCAGGACAGAAAATCANATCGTGATTGTGAGACGATGTTTGGAGNAGTTTCCAAGGCTGTCTAAAAGACGTTGGTCTCAGGAGACAAATCCTTCAAGTTCAGTTATGCGCATAATGCACCAGGATCTTCANCTGTTTCTGTACAACAGGGATTCCCAANCTTTCNCTTCCGCATTTCGTGAAATGAACATGTGCCCCCAAATTTCTTATGTTATGACAAAATATTCTATCGTGACTAATCGTAGATACATTTAACAATAAGCATATGATGATTTCTGAAAATAATGTTCGTTGATACATGTGTAAATATTTGGAAATAAATAATACAGCATGGTGCAACTACAGAAATTTTAAGCCCCAAGTTCTTTCTCAGTACTGATTGTTGTGTGTATGTAACAGTACGTAATAGTCGGGAGGGCTGTGCACCGTTAACAGAGAATTTGCGTTAATCAGTCGAGACGAAGTAGCAACTTGGATTTCCGAACATTCCATGTAGAACAATAACGTAGCGCAGGGTAGCGGTTTTTATGAGCAAATATTGTCGATATATATCGGCGAAATTTTGCCGATATGATACATCGGCAACGTCGTCATATCGGCCGCTATACAGCGACATGCCAATGCATCGGTCGAGCCCTGGACGTGAATATACAGAATGTGCGCTTTTGGACTCAGGCTCAGCCTCAATTGTACTGACATTTTCAGGCCATACTGGTTCGAGGATGATGATGGACGTTCCAGTAACTGTGAACACAGAGTGATACATTGAACTATTGAGAAGAAAATTCGTCCCGGCACTGAGGTGGAAGCGTGGATTGGACATGGATACAGATGTATCAGCAGGATGGAGCAATACCACATTCCTCCAATGCTTCACTCAAATATCTCCATCGTTACTTTCCTGGAGGATGGCTCATCTCCCGTCGTACGGACCATCCTTGGCCAACACGTGCTCCAGACCTTCCCCTTTGGATTATTTACTCTGGGGACACCTAAAAGACAGGGTCTATCCTAACAATCAATAAACTACAGATGCGCTCGAGAATAATATTTGAACAGAGATCTAGAGAATTCTCCATGAGATGTTAGACAGGGTCAGCTCATTACAAACTTCAATGTGCGAATAGCCACAGTGATTCAGCGCCAAGCTTGGATCGANCACATTATAAACTACTGCGGTGTGCTCGCAAAATGGTGGTGTACGAGGAAAAAACTTACACTATACAAAAACTCCATGTTTGNAGGATAGGCCTACGAAAATAATTGCTAAGCATTCCTTTCTATACAAAAAGCTACTCTACCGAAAATGTATACATATTTTCCAACCACCCTGTAACTTCTAAAGTGTTCTAAATCAGAGAAGGATACTGTTTGATCAACCTCCATCGTAACATTGCGTAAGTTGAGCACAAAGCGCTACTAACAGTTGAAGGTCAATCAGTTCATGATTGCGCAGGTCTCCATCAGCAATATTTCCACTCAGCTTCAAAAGCATTAATGATCCAAGGAGTAGTATTGTAAAACATGAGAAGATGCCTCAAAGCTGTTTTTCAAAGCAGTCAAGGGGTCAATTATCTCAACTTGGAGATCATAAAAATCATTATCGCTTCCATTAACTTTTCATTTGTCAAAAGCGGAAAATTGCTTGATTTCCTTTTTGAACTCTCCTAGACCACAAATATAATTTTGCCTGAAATCTTTGAATTTTGTTGCAAGCATTAACAATGGGAATACTCGTTTCTTGCATTTGCACATTTAGTTGATTTAAATACAAAAAGCAGTGAGGTGGGCTAATGCACCTAGAAATTTCTCATTGCTAAACTGCGTGCTGAGCAACGATCAGTGTTCTCGAAAAAAATGTCAATTTTGTATGCAATTTGAAAACTCGAGACCCTGGAAAGCAATCTCACTCAAGTGTGATAAATTGGACAAAGTGTTGTGACTGCATTTCATCACATGACATTTTAAACAGCACACGGTCTGGTATGAATAAGATTGGTTATCTTGCTGCAGTACCATTTTTTCTGGAAGGGTTTTCATTACCACTGTCACGAATGTCACAGTGAAAGGAATTAATGTCTAATGTGACAGAACCTAATTAGCTGTGATCCTGCTTAGTCTAGCTAGCGTGACAGAGCCTGACTTAGCTCCAATCATGCAGCAGACCCACATACTTCTGTGACAGACTCTTCTACTTATTTTTTTTAGATCTCATCAGCTTTCGTTATCATCTTCAAACTTTCACACTTTAAGAACTCTTCTTTCAACTCACCAGCATGCATTTATGTTGCCTCACCTTGCTGAAAAATGTTTTTTTCTGGGATAACTCAAATTTCGTATGCTACCTGTTTTTTTTCTTTGCTTCTGCTTAACACATATGTTCAATCATTTCCATATTGCAAGGCTTGATAAATTATTCATCAATGTTATATGGTATTTTTGCTTTGCTATTCTCACACTAACTCAATTGCTTGCTTCCAAAGCTGATTTGTCATCTGCCAAGATTCTTACAGTTAGTTCTATAATAGCACGGAATTAAGTATGGAACCAAAGACCAGATTTGCTGAAAACATTGGGATTTTCAATATTTTTTGAATAAGAAAACATTAAAACACATTTTTAGAAGTTTTCATAATTAATATGAATAGAAGTCTTTTTGCTGAAAATAGTGAGTTATTACATTCCATAGCATATATTGGGAAATATTAATCAAAGATGGAGTCTTAAAGACTTCATTAGTACATTTAATCTGATGTGCCCCTTTTTAACTGAACTTTAGCTTGCTGAATTTAAGCTCAGCTCAACTGTTTGCTGTAGATAATTTGCTACCTGAATAAATGAAGGTTTCCTCATTTGTAGCAACTGAAATGTTGTCAGATTTATCAATATAAATTTATTATTGGAAAATGGTGTGTGAATGGCTGAGAGCATGCTTAGGCTAGGCAATAGCAATATTAAAAATCTGCAATCGTTGTGGTCTCAGCCTTCGAGCTCATCAAATGACAACACTAGATGAAACAGTTAACTATTTTTGGGGCTTAAATGCAAACTGACTACCCATCAGGAGTTAACACATTAGAAAGTGAATTTTCAACATCCACTCAATGCTAGGATTGTTAACTCAATGGCACATCTTGCTACTGTACTTGAAATTACTAACATTTTAGTGTAGGTTGCAATCCAAGTAGCTCTTGAGACTGTCTTTAATGTTTACAGCTATTAATTTCAACCTACGCAGTGGACAAATGCATGTTTTACAGGTATTTTCAGTATGGAAAAACATGGTTTAAACTGTTTTTTTAAACTAAATGTTTTTGGAGGTTGAGTAAAATTAGATCAACCTTGCCTGAGACTGATTGTCGTCACATGTATGTGCCTATATGGACATGAAGTACGTTTAGCTCGCAAAGTTTTTGCTTTCATGAAATTATTTCTGGGCAGTTGAAAACAAGAAGTGTACTGAGTTTTTTGAACACCTGATTTTCTTCAAAAGTTAAACCTAAAGTCTACATACGATTCTAGGTAAGTTTCTTCATCACCACATTAATTGCAGAATATTGTACTTTTACACAATAATTTTGCCTACTGATTATGCAAACACGTGAAGCATGTAGGCCCACTAATTACAAGCAGATGACAGTAATTTTTATTGTATTGGCACTGTACTTTGCTGTTAAATGCAGTAATAAAAGCATTTTAATCACCAGTAGCTGGCTCTATTTCTTATTGATTCTGATATGACTTGTAGTAAACTGTGTTGTAAAGCATTTGCTTTTTTTGAGTGGTAGGACACAGGCATATTTTTTCTACTAGATTTTTTGTGCAAAGCACCAATGTACATCTCAACATGTTCTTAGGCCATGTTGCTGTGAAGTGCTCCTTTTGTTTGTGGCAAGGTGATGTGTTGGTTGTTTTCCTGTGAACAGTTTTTCTTGTTGTGAGCAGGTTTTTGTTGCATGAAGTTGTTCAGTAGCGTAAACATGTAATCAGCAAAGATGGATATGTTTTTTGAAATATTGATGATGCCAGGTCAGTGTTTCTCAAGCCGAGTCCATGGAAAGCTCTGGATGATGAGTCCACAAGCACAAGGGGCAAACAAGTTTGCTGTGGTGCGCTCACACAATAATTGCTTTATCAACTTCATACAATCGACGTTTTTGTTCATACAGTGATTAAAATGCACCTAACCAGTGTGAAAAAGTCAAAAATTTGCTGTTCAACACGGCATTTACACTTGAGGTAGTGTGGTCAGCAGCTTAAGTGTAAAGTTGTTACCTAAATTGCAGTTTTTGTTTGTCATCTCAGTTTATAATTGCTAAACGAAAGCAGGCATTTGCATATAACGAAAACTACTTGAAAGTTGCATTCACTTCAGTTGTGGTAAATGGTGAAATCTCACCACAGTTCATGTTAGGTGAGAAGTCCCTGCTCACAGATCTCTCAAAGAAGCTTAACTACATCAGCATCTACAGTAAAGATATGTAAAATAGGTTGACGAAGTCCTTGAGCTTTTTAAAGAGAAAAAACAGCAGGTAACGTGAAGTCATACTTATCGTCCATCTACTTCAGCTTGGAAAAATGTAAAAGCTCTTTATATGTCAGGAGGGAGCTTGGTCAAACCAGCAGCTGTGAAAATAGCCAGGATAATATGCAGTGATGCTGTAGCTAATAAGTTAACTGTTTTTTCTTCAAACAACACCATCAAGTGGCACATCTAAGAACTCTCAGTTGATAATCTGAAACAAACTATTGCTGCTGCCAAGCGAAGTGGAAATCTTAATTCAGAGTTGGGTAAGACTACAAATTTTGGAAACGATGCACAGTTTATGCTGTTCATGTGATACTGTGCAACTGAGGATTATGTGGAACAATTTCTCTTTTGCTGTCCACTTGCCAAACATACAAGAAAAGAAATGTTTAAGAAATTAAATTCCTAGTATGTGCCAATGTTGCTTCGGCCATGGTAAGAACTAAAAAGGCTTTTTGATTTTATAAAAAAAGAAAACAAAAGTATTTACATAGATATTGTCTTCTTTGCCAAGAAAAAATCAGACAGAAGAAATTTCAGAAGATGTGACAGTTTCTAAATGGATTTCATCTGCTGTTAATCACATCAAAAGCTATCCCTTATGCACTCTTTGTTTGGTGCTTTGTGTGGCGAGATGGGAGTAGAACACAGTGGACATTTGTTTCATTTGAACATCTGTTGGTTCATGAGGAAACATGGAGAGAGTGGTTCCCGCAATGACACCAGTGCTTATTGAAAGAGCAGAATCATAACTTTGCCGAACAATTCATTGACAGCAAGTGGATTGCCAAATAGCTATTCTCAGGTGGTTTTTATACGTTTGAATCAGCTGAACAGCTTCATGCACGGAATAGATAAAATACTTTTAGATGTGTCTGAGACATCATTGCATTTAAACGTAAAATACAGTTGCCGATCCATTGAATTGTAAATGGAAGAATATGTGCATTTTTGGCATTAAGTGCACTTGCAGAAGAGGTAGAAAATGATTTGCTCTGCATTCATCAAACCTTTCTCAAGCACCTTACTACATCTCTCCAAGATGGATAGATATATCCCTCCTCACAATTATTTCTAGCTCCTACTGATGCATACAAAATCTAACGTCTCATTAAAAACCTTAAAATAAAGTCTAATAGTTCTCTCAATGACATTCCATCCAAATTTATGAAAATAGCTAGTTGCGTTGTGTCAGAATGGTTGTCCAACTTCTTCAACAAAACCATGACTATTGGTGAATTCCCGGACTCCTGGATAATTGCCCACATCACTCCAATTCGCAAAGTTCATAGTCCAAGTTCCTCATCTGAATATAGACCAATCTCTGCTCTCCCAGTATTGTCAAAGTTCTTTATCACAGAGTATACTCTTATTTGACAGAACACAACCTAATTGATAAAAGATAATACAGCTTTAGAGAAAATCACTAAACGGAACTCACCCCTCTTTGTTCACACTGATCAACTATTGTGTCATGGCATTTTCGTTTGCTCTAATGTTCACTAATGGATGGTTTGCTTAGTCAGTGCAATGGCTTCTTGTAGTGCTTCTGCTTGTTACCTGAGTCATATGAAACAATAATAAACCAAACCAAAACATTTAACTGGGTGCAAAACCCTTTTGAGGTGCCAGAGCTGCAGGTTGATTGTGAAGTGGATTGCATTGCTGAACAGCTGATTGAGCTGAAAAGTCAACCGCTGTGGATTCTGATTCAATTTTGAGTGGATGTCCAGACCATGGAACCAAATCTCTTTGATCTGTGTTGGCAGGCAACTCTTTTTCTTTCTCCAACTACATACGATTGTGATGCTGTTTTCCAACGATATGACTATTTTCAAAAAACCAAGCACCGATACCAACTTCAACCAGAAGAAAACATCAGGTGTGCGTTGATGACCACAAGCACTTATTTGACAAACTTGCAAAACAAACTCAAAGACAAGATTCGCATTGAAATTTGTGAATGTGGGCACTGAACTGAATTTGCTAAAGCTAGTGTTTGTATCATTCTTGTAGTATTAGTCTGTCAGGAGCCCACAAAGATTTATACTGGTCTGAAAGCAGTTCGTGTCTTAAAAAGGTTGAGAAACACTGTGCTAGGTCATAAAATTGTTAAATTGATGTATTTCATTGAATTTAAGAACTCCACCCCACAAGTGGAACAAGCAAGGAATCAATCGCAAATTTTTAATAGGAAATCCATTTCAGGTAACACTATGCATCATCAGTCCTTACATCTTATTCAAATAGAATCTTTATGTCCTTTGGGACAGATTGTACTGGCCGATATTTGGGTTTCACTTATATATCAGTATTGGCCAAAATGGCTGATTTTATTGATCGGCTGCAGTAGGTGTTGACAGAACGCTGTTATATTCCTCATGCATCCAGACAACTTGTGCAAGAAAGCACAACGAACCAAGTCACGACAGTTATCTTGCAGCAATGCTAGCAGGTGCGTTTTCATTAACAAGCAGACAAGATGAATCATGAAGCATGCATCGGCTGTCGAAGCCAAAACAAAAACATCATCATGAATCAGATTAATTAAAAATCATAGCAAAATATTGAAATTGCTGCAATTTGAACAATTTTAGCTCATAAATCATGATTTTTGAAGTTTTTGAAAAAAAGGTAAGGCATAGAATACATTATATTTTTGATAATGAAGCAGAAAACAAGCAACTGACAAGAATGTCGAAGTTCTATAAATAGATAATATAGTGTGATCTTAAATCTGTGACTTTACATTGTATCATTCACTTTTGTTATGGTTTCATGACTTTTGAGGCAATTGTGACTTAACGGTGGTAGTCTTGCAATAAAAGATTGCTTGCTGCATCAGTTTGTG
>JGI24158J21664_10004010_pt1 | contig 18766 bp, 9 predicted proteins | sample Ectturendosymbi3_FD_21664 | JGI IMG/M metagenome (IMG submission 21664)
GCCACTGGGCCCTCCGAACGAGACGAAAGCCTTTTCACGTCGCATGCGACAACAAATGTTTGAGTGGAAATTGCGAAACGAATTATCGCCGGTTGCTACGCAACACTTATCTGTGGCAGTCGTGTTTGTGTTTGCGAGCATTTCAAGAGCCCTTGTGTCCATACCATGCAAATAAAACATACCGCATGAAACATCCGGATACTTTGTCGAAAAATCGATTAACCAGTTCAGTTTTGATTGATTGCGCCAACATGTATTCACACAACCTGCAGTTACAGATAGCAGCTTTTTGAGTGCGACTGACTGTTTATGAAATTGCAGACACCCTTCGATACGTCACTCGTATGCACACACCTGCGTCCTGCGTGCGCGCGCACACACACAGTCACTATTCGTTGACAGTTTGGAAAATGTGCAAAGACACTAAAAATCGACCGCATGAAAATAAGAAGCGATAAACTTTTCTGAGACAACTAAAGTCCACATAAATTTTGTCTGGAATTCGGGCAAAAAAATCTTCTACTCCCTAGCAGATCAGATCTCGCGGCTTTTGGCAGTGTGAGCGCCACCAAATGGAAATTACAGTTCCATTGTTTGGTTCGTTTCATAAGTTCGGTTTGTCTGCTACACTGTGCATTACGCTGCAAACTAGAAGTCGATGGCGCCTTTGTTTCTGTTTAAATTACTTGAGGTACAGGAGGAAAAACTCGGGCGACTTGAAACCAACATGCATGAACGGTCGAAAAAGGTAAGTGGCTTTCAAGAGAAAATACAAAGAAAGGTCATGACTTGCACACGAGAGGGCAACAAATAAAAAGGAAGTGTATTTCGCTGCGGAGAAATACCCTCGGATCTACAACAGCAGTGCTTTTGCGTGACAACAACTTGCTACCCCGTTTTCCATAAGAGCAAAGGCAAAAAAGGACAATCTTGTGCATGAAAAGAACGTAAGACCAAGGTTGAGGGCTCAACCAGCACCGTAAAGAAACACACCTTGACTGGGCAGTAAAAAGACACACATGGCAATGTTAAGTGCAAACTTCGGTCGGCACAGATGGGCATCACGATGACGTTTGTCGGTAACGGTCCGCACAAACGAAAGGCGGCTGTAAATTAGTTCGAGGCAGTCGAGGTTTGGCCGGGAGCGCTAGATTCCTCTCAGCACCAATTTCCATTCTTGGCTGTCGCCATTTCCACGTGATTGGTTGCCAAGTGACCGAGGTCGTCGGGCTTTCTCAAGTCGGGGCGCTGTCCAAGCGCGAAAGTGTCGTAGGCGGTCTTCATCTGAAATTAATTGGAAGGCGCAATCAGCAGGCGCTTCAAAGGCGCGCGCGCTCGACAAAGCCAGCGTGACAAATCTCCCTCAGGGCGTCATAGCGCAAAAACACGACCGCTAGGTAGGCAAGGCATACTTGTAGGCAGTTGTCAAGCAATAAACTGTGACCAAAAGGTTGTACGTCTCCGGGCACTATTAAGCCAAGGCCAGTTAGGAGGCGCCGCACGATGTTGTTTATTATTCGAAACAAAAGCATTCGGCCCCACGTCCAAAATCTTCTAAATTCGACGCCAGGGCAGCGGAACACGTTCGCGAACGAAACGCGTCGCCTATTTAGAAGCACATTCCACACCAGGACGTCATCGGGTAGTTCGAGTGCCTTCGCCATGGCGACGGGATTTTGCTTTGTTTTTTTCCTGAAACACTGAACACCTGAAGTCGTGACGTCACTGCGAGAGAAATTTTAAACACGAGCATCTTGAAGGAGGTCAGAGGTGGCGAGTCACTGTCACCAAGACCTTGGCAAGAGACAAAGTCGTCGCGTTGCAGGCACTAGTGAGTTTAGCGTCAGTGATGTAATAAACAAAAATATCTCGTTTTACAAACATGCAGCTGCGCAGTGGAGCGAATCGGAAATGGCCGCTTTACGCGCTTTTTCTACATATCAAAAAGAAAGTTGCTGTACACAAACAGCAGGTCATGTGTTACGTACCCACTGGCAGTAATGATATGTTGCCTTGGAAAGGGTGTTGTGTCAACCGAGAACTACAAATCGTTTATTTTACTCGTTTCCATTTGTCGTGTACGATCAATACAATACCTGCTAGTTAAAATGCAAAACTAATTCATTTCTTCATCAGGAACGAGTTTTATTTATTGTCTGATCCATTTCAAAACTTGTTAATTTTTTTCGTCCACAATGGGTCCCTGCACGAAACTGTGCTTCGTTGTAGTAGAGACTCACAGACTAAAACCGACTTGCCGTCAAAAGTCAGGTTATCACACGAACTGTTATGTAAGGTTTGTTTACGAAAACAAGCAAATCAGCAGTTTTTCGCTTGAAAACTCTGCGCGTTCAGTCGCAAATATAAAATGAGGAAATGGAGCCATCTGTTGCCGCACAAGCTGCAGTGTTGCTGGCAACCCTGACGACGCCGATCTTTTACCAGTCTTGGAGCGAGTGGGAACTGGAAAAATATCCAAATCCAACGCAACGCAACTTAACATGAGAGGAGGCCAATCACCTGAACAATACTTTAAGCTTTTGAGGGCAGAGAAAATAATCACTTTCAGAGGAAGCGTAAGCAATTGATGGGAATTGGCCGTGATGCGTAGATGTGGAAAAAAATAGACTCGCTTTCGTCGCCTCGCCAAAGCAGATTGTCCCGCAAAGCGCCATTAGCGACTGATAGTTCCAAATTTGCCCGGTGACGTCAGTCACATTCCGCAAGCCTCGCACGAAATATCTACGGGTGTTGTTAAGAGGATAAGCACGGGTTTCGATCTAAGGCAGGGATTCGGCAGCCTTCTGCTGACTGTGCGCAGACTCATCATTCAGCGTGCCAACAAACATACGTATTTTTGTACAAGTCAAGGTTAATATACAGTATACCTTCTGTGTGAATCATAATAAAATCGGTATGTAAAGCGATTGAGCTTCTGCGTGCCATTGGAAATTGCTCGGGGTGCCACGGCTGGCTCTTTCAGACCGCGAAACCTGAAGTTATGCTGAGGGCGGCGAACACACTGAGTCACTGCGAAACCTTCGAAGCATGAAATCCGCACGGATAACAACAGTCGATGGGGAAACACGCCAGGAAGCCTTGCGAGTGATAGCTGACCCCCGCACGGCACAAGCCATGGCTTTAACGCTCGCTTGCCTGCGATCGGATTTTGGTCGTCGACAAGTCCTCTCGGTGCGTCCTCGTAAAAACAACAACTCTGGCGATTCATCCAGGCGTGAACGCGCCGAAAGTTCGGATGTGATGGCTTAACAACCTGACGTTTAGCGCAGTGAAGTGACACATCAAATGCAGAACCTTAAGTAGACACCTGTTGCTGCCCTGTGCAAGTTAATACATCTTTAATCAATCTTTTCCGACATCACTCCGATCAGAGAGACGTAATTTTCTGGCGTTAAATTATGATGTCATTGGACGACGTAGGGTTTGCTGACGTGTTGACCTCGCGGTCATTTTCGCCAATCCTCGTGATCTTTCTGTTGGACGACGACATGTACTAACATCGCGAAAAATACAATTGATTGGTTGAATGACATAGATTTCATGCTTAGGTATACACTTAGGCATGGTCTTCTAAGGTGTTTAGGGACCCGAGAATTGAAAATCGGATCCCTAGAAAAAGAGAAAATCGGGCCCCCAGAATCAGAGAAATCGGGTACCTACAGGTCCACACCGGGTACCTAACATTTTCCTTAAAAAAAACCTGCACTTAGGTATAAGTTTCATGACACACACACAATTTGCTTGATACAAAGAAGCAAAACTTCATACGTGCATTTGACAGAAACTAGAAAACGTATTAAGTTTCAGGTTTTCTAGAAGTACACGGAATCGCAAGTCGCTTGATTTTGATGACGCAGTCGCTTGATTTTGATGACGCATCAATCAAACTAACTCAGCCTCCATCAACAGGCGCCTGCAGCAAGAATTCTTCGGCTGTCATGTCGCGACGATGAACAAATCGATGACGCGGCAGCGCAAATTCGCGAAACGAGCCGCGCGTTGGAAGTTTTTTGCGAACGAATGCAAAAGCAGCGCCGTGAAGTTCGCCACAAAAGCGCCCAAGTCACAACTTTCGAACAAGCCCGACCTGCAATGCGATCCTGCCCGGTGGCATTCTTCCGATGTCGGCGCACAGAGCCGGACAGGCGACCGTGCGTATCCGTTCCGCTTCGTCGCAGTTCTGGTTGTGCGCGTTCACTGAACAATAGCAACGGGGGTTGGGAAATATGCACCCACGCTTTTGTCACCGCGAGCACTTTGTGACGACAAAAACGCAAAAAAGCCTGTGCGATTTCATGCTAGCGGTGGCGGGAATGGAAAAGTACGCCATACGAAACTAAAGGTGCGCTATACGAAACTGCTAATTCGATCATCACAGACGCTTCTGTGGTTTGTTCAAACCTTCAGCACGATAAAGATCATAAGACACCGCTACGCAGAGGTGAACTGGGCACGAGCTATTTTCAAGGATCGCTGAAACTTAAAATTCCTTACATAAGCGTGACCACACAACAGAGCCCTTCACTGGAACCGTGGCCTTGGCCGGAGGCGCAAAACCATTAACATTCAATGAATTACAAACACAGGGGAGTCGAGTGAGCCTTAGCGCACCCGGTAACCTCCCACTAATTTATAAACAACATCGTTTACACGGCAAAGCTTCCGGAGACTGTGTACAAACTCGCTACTGCAACAACACGTTCTCGCTGCATCGTGTTGCGTATGTTATGTCTGGTGCAAAATTGTTGGGAAAATGCATTGGTAGTGTGGCGGAAATTATCTTCTACATTCTACAGCAAAATAATGACTTTTTTTGAAGGAAAACGTAAACATGCGATTGCGAAACGTATTTGCGAGTNACGACACATTTTTCCTGAAGGTACGTTAAGCTGCACGTCTTGCACACAGGCCAACAGAGCAAAACAGACTGGTAATAAGTCCTCGTGACATTTAAGACAACTGCGCAATGGTTGTGCCCAGAGGCAAGAAGGCATGGTGGATTACATTTCTACGAAACGAGGTGGAATAAAATGTCCCACGCAAGTAGCAGTTTTAGTTATAAACTCATTCCATCGAGCGCTTTGAGAAGCGAATTGTTGGCAAGATAGTTGCAGCAGCTACACGGGCCAGCAAACAAAATCAAAAACGCGTGAAAGAGAAGTTTCGTATCACTGATCACATCTGCATCTGAAGATGATCGGAAATTGCAATCACAGAAGGGATCTGGCTCTCATTTCGAATTTAACTTGATTATGCAAAACTACCGCTTTCTAAAGGCTGCTCGAACCTACAGCTGTACTTTGACCTTGGGCTTCTTCACAATACGTTGCGTTTTCAGCGACAAACACTCAAAAAAAAACAAACATAACGTTTCTGTGCAGATTGAATCATTGCACAAGCTAACACAAAAACGTAACTTTTTATGATTGAAGGTCTCCAAGGCAAAAAAAAAACTTTCGATGAAAAGATTAAAAAAAATAAATCACCAAACCTGCTCGGACTGCGGCCCGAAAAGCAAGATAAGCATTAACGGTGTCCTGGACAAGGTTCGGCACCCGCATCACAGGCACATAGATCAGATTGCGGACGGTGGGGCGATGCGACTTCTCGTCGTCGCGGTCGGACACGGCCGGCTCGGGCAGCGACGTCATCGCCGACTGACGCCCGTTCGCCTCTTCGCGTTCGCCAGCGCTACCGTTCGAAGATTCGGACTCGGTGAGGGGGAGAACGATCGCTTCGCCCTGCGCAAGGAACACGGTTCGAGGGGGGAAGTCGACATGACGAGTTGGAGAGGGCGACTTGAGCGAGCGGACAAACCAAACACACTACTCTGCAGGTTCATCTTTTTCCTGCGATCTAATGCAGCGATTCTCAATGTGGTCCAGGTGGACCACCAATGGTCCACAGAGAATTTCATAAATCCGCGATAAAACGCTGCTGAAAATCGTAACCTTAACTGTGCAATAAATTAGGTAAGACAAAGTGGTCTATCTGATGTTTTTTTTTAAAGATGGTCTATGGGTCAAAAAAGGTTAAGAACCACTGATCTAATGTAACTGATGTTTCCGCTGGTAATAATTCGTGGATGGCTTAGAAAGGGCATCATCTGAAAACACAACCAACGTTTCGCACGTCTCGCGTTTCCGCTTACCACCAGTAACTCGCCGTCGTGCTGATGGCAAATGATCTGACGCAATCTTTTTTGTCTGTCAACAACAAAATCGGATGTTACACGTTCAATCGCGCATAACGCCATTCCTTACGGCTTGACTAAACAAGGAAAAGGTTTATTGCAAATTTACAGAAGTTTTTTCTTTTTAATTAACAATACCACGAGTCCGAAGTTATCTTAAAAACAAAATTCACACCCTTGAGATATCTGTACCAGATAGATATCCGGGAACGTAATATAGGCATAAGATATGCTGGTGTGCCTCAAATCCTACGATGTTTATCCAATGAAATGAAATTTTCTGGTGTGCTCTACCGCTACGTCGTATACGAAGCGTATAGTGATCGAAAGACGCAAAACACGAACGGCTCAAGCAAAGCATAAACTTACATCACCCATCCGAAAATCTCGACATATCGAATTTCCGGTTCGCCGTCCAAAAAGCCGAAGCTGTTTCCCGGCACCACCTGTAAGGAGATCACTATATTATTGTATCATAGTTTCAGCAGCAGCGTTGAAAAGGGTATGTTCGCAGAAGTCGTGATTCAAGCGGTCGTTTGTCAAACGGTGCGAAAACAGAAAAAAACAATCATGGGTGATGTAACTTTTGATGTTGCAAAAATATATCGTGACAGAAGTGCAACCTGATGTACACCAATTCGCCGAATACCACCACAGGTCAAAAATCTTCCTTCCGTGTATTCTTCATTTTACAAAAAAAAGCAGCTACAATCGTTACAAGAGCATTTCAAAGATGCCTGGCCACAATAGCACCTACACTAATCCATCTACTCACCAAGGCATCAGCGGCGATGGTCTTATCAACCGGTTTGTGAATTATCGACACTCCCGGAGTTCTCTTAAATTGACTTCGAAAGCAGGTGCACTGTTGGTTGTCGGACGAGTAGAAGTCGTACAAGACCTCGCACTCCGCGTCGGCAAGATGCTTTTCTGCGAAAGCAGGCCGAGCGTTTCTAAAGTCAGGTGTTCAAAAGCTGCCGACAACAAAAATTCAGCGCACTGCAGACAAACACACCTGCGGGCGATGGCAGTTCTTCGATTGCTCGGCTTCGTCTCGCGTCGCAAGCGATTAATTTAGAGTTACATGACCAGGCGTGTCGACTTGCAACAGGGCTGAACGACTCAACTGCAATCGAGCCGTGCGTTGCACCTGTATTCTCTTCGCTGAGACACTTCGGCTGTTTGTCCCGTTATAGACTTAAAACTCGCCGAAACAGTGTTCACTCGCCTACTATTCCGGACATTATGACCGAATTGGCCTAATTTTTTTCAGGCATTTCAAAATGAAATTCGAAACAAAGGCTGCACCAACTTGAAGTTTGCTTCAAACATCCGTTTCTGGCCGGACGAGGTTTGGCGCTAAACGATTCCGTGCTGGATGATTCAAGGTCATCGTCTGCCGAGTCGATTGAGTTGCTACAACGTAAAGAATTAATAGAATGACCGTAAACGCTTAGAGACCACTAGCTGAAAGCCCTCAGAAGGAAAAACATAGGTGTTTTCAACTTGTGGTGCGCGGGCCGCTATTTGGCACAACACACCGCATCTGGACAAACATTTATCAACAGCTCCAGCAAAACTAGACGAAGCACCGAATTATAAGGCCATCTTCATCAACCCACACCGAAGTTGGTCCATCACAATAGCTGTAGGCCGGAAACGCAACGTCATGCTTCGATGCATATCATCATGTGACAATACTATTTACTTGCTGGAGCAGCACGAAAAAAAGAAAAAACAGAACAAGTTTGAAATGTGCCCGAGAATATGCGAAGCCCTTCACGGCGATTGCACTTATCAGTAAAAGACATACATGTGGCGATAGTTTATTGTAATGCAGAACAAAAAACAGCAAAACTCAACCGACAGAACACGACTCTGGCTCTGTTTCGGCCAAGAAGATTACGGGTGTGTTCAGTTGGATTGCACCGCGTAGGCGCGCTGTTGTAACCGCACGGCGCGCATCTTACTGTTGCATACGCAGCATACTCAACATCTCTTATATCAGGCCATTGTTTAGTGCAACAAGATGGGATTAAATAGCCAACTCTTGGCACAAACCTTAAATCAGGGCTCTGAGGTGGAGGTGAGAAATGTATAACTTTTTTACGCGGTGTTCCGTTATTTGTTTTGCGGTGAGACGACGAAAACGAGGTTCCAGCCTGAAAATTACAGAAAAGTCGGAACATCAAATAGGCTCATTGTTATCCGGCAATCACCACAGCACCTGAAAAACAAAACACTCGCACTCGTGTACAGTCAAGGTAACACACGCCAGTGTTTCCATGAACGCAAAACAATAAAGGTGATGCTCTGCACGGACAAAACACTTCGCATGTCTGAAATCGAACTCGCCGAAAAATCTTAGCAATGCTGTGACAAAGCAAATGAATTTGCAAACATTGGAAAAAGCTACAAATTCATGTTTTGAAATCATTAAAAAAAAAGAGAATTCAGTTTCAGAACTTACTTCATGTGCAGTAGTTGAATCAACGAACTTTACATCCGAAGAAGGTTCTTTAACATAATCTGAGCTTGCCGGGTCAGATGCACGACTGGTTACCTGTTTATTTGCTGCAAAAAATACACTTGTTTTGATTATGATAGCTAGCATGATTATAAAAGCAGATCCTACTGTACCACTGTGGTCATGCATAAACAAAGGGCAACTGACGTCCTATGTAAGGAATTGTTGACCTCCATTAGCCATGAATAGTGACAAGTCATTATATACTCCAACTGCCATTACATATTTTAGTCTCTGCAGCCAAATCAAAGGAAGCTTGAAACACTTGAATTTTACCAGTAATAAGTGTGGTACCACTTGGGATATACATGTAAGTCATTAGGATGACTGTTTTGCGCAATATTACCAGTTTGACAATCAGAGTGAATGGAAAATTAAGTGCTGTTGTTAAATGTAATCTTGACTGCCCTGGCAACTAGGCTACTGTTTACATCAAGTGTTTTGCAGGAAAATTCAGTAGTAGTTAGGAAAGCACTCTGAAATGAATGCAAAAAGCAGCTTAAAACATCTCGACTTCTTAGGTTTTAATATGAGAGCATTGGTGCTTCATGCTACTAAAAAAATCTCCTAAATTAAAATGAAATCAATTAATTTGTATTAAGTGCAGTAATAAAAGCCAAAACTAACTATGTGCAGATACAAAAAAGGGAAATTGTTTAGAGTTGCACATAAGATGCTTCTTACTTGCACACACACATACTGCAACTTCATTTCTTATAGCACACTCTGACAACCAGTACACAGGATACTAGCTCAAGTGGTTGCCATGTATACAGGCCAGCATCAAGTATATACTTTTACATATGACACATGTTGAATGAAAAGACAGCTGATGATTTGACATGACACCAAAAGATCAGATAAGCACCTCGAAAAAAATTTCCAATACTTGTGAAAAAAGTTGCTCCAGGTTTTCGCAACAAGGCTGCATCACTTGGATCTGCAATAGCAGTATAATTAATCAAGTAACAGTCTATTCACACAAATACAACTTATATTGCATGCTTACAAATTTGAGGAAACAACGTTTCAAAATATTAAATTCATAGGAAAAAATAACATTACATCAAAAGACTCAATCTTTGCTGACAAAAACAGTCATTTTTTACAACGTACGATATAATTTCATCCAAATCATTGATTGTTGCATCACAGTTTCTAGTATGAATTTGNAAGACTTCCAACACTAAATTAATAATTTTGAAACAGTAGTTTTTAACATGTTATTCCAACTTCATGCAAGTTGAGCTCTTGGTGAAGTACAAAAACACAACTGCTGGATGGTGTTCATCACTTCCAGCAGCCATGGTGAATTAACCTTAACTTTCAAGGTTTCAACCACCCAAGGTGGGTTGAGCATGTACCATTAAAGCTATTAGGCTGGGTTCGATTCTGTTGGGTCATACAAAAGACTTGAAAATGGTACTTGTTGCCTATCCAGCCTTGTGCTTGGTATTAACAGGTGGGCGCAAGGTTTATGCAAGGTGCTTCCATGAATTGCCAACAATGCAGCATTCACTACAGAAATAGGAGCATGGTTCCTGGTGCATGCAAGCCAGAGATGGGTACTGCTGACTGCTTGTGACATTCCACAGTACAAAGTGAGTGCATAATGAAGCTGAACCTGACCTTCCAGTTTTTTTTATATGCTATTCAAATTTTGAATGATTAATTAAACAGAAACAGGCAACAACAGCATTTTGGTAAAACAAGAGCAATGTCAACAGTTGAGAGCCGGGGTACAATATATTCGTACTTCGAAATCGGCCTAAAACCAGCAGTTGTCGGTTGCCTTACCAACGCCACAGCTCCTCCGCCGATTGCGCAGGAGAGCTGTTAAAGGGCTCAAACAGATCGGCCAGTCTTCTAGTCTGTACTTGAAAAAAAATTTTTGGTTGGGGGTTGGAGATTTTTTGTGAGTGACATCATAAGTGAAGTAGTGTTTGGGCCATTTTGGCTTATGTCACCTGGCCTAATGCCCAACCGCTAAGCCAAAGTATTCCTCTGAAGTTTTCATTGGAAACTAGGCTTGAGTCTGAGTCTTTTGAGCCATTGATCGACTTTCTAGAGTTTCTGGTTCAAAAGTTATGATCTAAAATAAACAAATTTTTAGAACAACATAAATGTGTTTAGAAGCACATAAATGTGTGAGAGTGGGCTCCATTTTCTACTATGAAGCAAGTCAAATCCAAAACATACATTGAATGTCAGGCGAAGCACTGTCAATAGTCTCTGACTTGCTACCACTAACATACTGGTATTGATATAAGAACGATGATGTCAGAGAAGCCTCAACCACAGGCATTGCATTGATTTGTAATAAATTTTGACTGCTATTGTCTAATGATTTCAATGACACACTGACTTCACTTACCTATATCTTGTCAATTTGTTTTTTATAAGCTACACCATTTTATGAGAAGTGGCCCGCGAGTTGTCACGATTTTACAAAATGGCCCGTAGGCCAAAAGTAGTTGGACCACACTGCTTCAGATCATAACTTTTGAACCCGAAAACCCAGCAGGTCATCCAAAGTATCAAAAGACTCGGATTGTAGCCTAGTTTCCAGTAAAAACTTCCATGAAATACTACCATCTAACGGTTTGGGCCCAGGGCTAGGTGGAGTGGGCTAAGGTGGCCTAAAAGTCCTCCACTTATGACATCACTCACAAAAAATTTGCACCCCCAACCAAAAAATTTTTTTTAGAGTGCAACCTACAAGACTTGCTGAGTCTTTTGAGCTTTTGACCGGGTCTGTAGCATTTTCCGGACTGGAAGAATTCCCGCGCAAAACCATGTGCAATCCGGTTGTTTTTGCGCGAACCACTTGATTTAGACCGGACGCGAAAGTGTTAACCAATTGTTATTCATAGAGAAATACCATAAAAAATACTAAAAAATTAAACTCTGACATTACATAATTTGGTAACCATAGGAAGAAATTCCTTTAGACACTAATAATGATAAACACTTTGGATGTGTGTCTCATGGAGTTCTAAATCCCTACCACGGGCGCTGGAAGGATTTTTTCAGGGGGGGACTAGGGGATTTTTTCAAAATTTTCCAGAGGGGGGGCAAAAGTGAAATTTGTTTTTTCCTACTCAAAACTGAAAAAACAACCTTTTTTTGTTGAAAATTTCAAAATCCAGGGGGAGCCTTGGCCCATCCTGTCTCTCCCTTTCAATGCCCATGATCCCTACTGGATTCCATGGCAAGCACTTGCATGGAAATTTTTGACAATTTTTGCATTATGCTGCGGAACCAACACTTCCATATCATTGTCATGCTTAGGGAAAAATTGCAACACTTCTACGACCTACCCTTTGAAACGGGAAGTGTGATTCAGGTTAGTAGGTGAAGCTGAAACAAAAATCTTCTTGAAAGAGGTGATGATGACTAAGAGCAATGTCCTGAACTATACTGTTCCACCAATTTGTTTCCACTTTGCTTATTTTTAGGATATTGTCAATGCCGGGAACTCAGATACTATTCTTCGCCCACCACCACATGCCAGTTACTCTATACACCACCATATCTTTCCTTATAAACTAAAAAGCAACCATGCCTGGTTTATCACATTTAGTTGCCTTGTTGTGTGTTTCATGACTAAATGCGCTCGTTTCATGAATGATTTCATATCAACAACTGCCACAGTTTCCAGACTGGCTTCGAAGTTGGTTACATGCACATCATGAAGACAACTGATTATCTTTACTGCTATAGACTTTCTGCAGTTTGCTTACCAATTAATGTATTGTTGCGATCAGAAGCCCAAGCGGCAAGTGCTCAAAGCTTCACACTGTGGCAGCAAGCAGCAATAGACATCACCTGACGAAATCACTCCATTATTGCTTGTTCACGCCACATATATATGGGTGTTGTTATTCACGCACATCCTGTTCGTGGTGAATCGCACATTTAATGCAACGCTAGCAGAGAGGCTGCAACAATATCCCCTCCTTTTTACAACAAATCGAAGAGATCTCATGTTCTTTTTGTGAAGGCTGCACTTGGCACGACCTTCACATCCTGGTCACAGCACCATTTTGTTGCGATTGGAAAGCCCGAACAGCATGTGCGCAAAGCTTCACACTGTGGCAGCAAGCAACAATAGAGATCACCCAACGAGATCACTCTATTATTGCTTGTTCTCACCACATACATATGGGTGTTGTTTTTCACACACATCCCATTCATGGTGAATCGCACATTCAACGCAACGTCAACAGAGAGGTTGCAACAGTATACAGTACACACATTGAAACAAATTATATTCTTATTCTTACCAACACTTAGTCGTTTTTTAGGTAGATGAGTAGTAGAGTAATAATGCTGGTTGAAGTTCAAATTACTCCCTGGTTGAGAGGTATTGCTGTCTTGTTCACCAGTAAATGCAGAAGTTACGGATGGTACTGCAGTTTGTGGATGTGGTCGAACAGATGGATAAGAATTTAACTTTTTACGAAAAGAATCTGGAAGGTTGATGTCATCATCTAAATAATTTTCTGCAGATGATACATCAGAGCAATCATCTGGAATCAAGTCATCCTCAAAATACTCATCAGAATCATCATCACTGCAACTGTTGATGGAGCAAGAATCACATACAACCTCATGAGCAGGAACTTGCTGTAACTCCAATGATTTTGCAGTGTAGGCAGCAGACATTTTAACATTTACTCAAGATTTACCTATATCAGTATTATGAACAACTATGGTTGCAGCCAACATGATTTTTATTACTACCACATTTTCCAAGGCAAACCCTGATTCAAAAATCAAGATTAATTTAAATTATTAAGAAAACAATTAGATTCAAATTTATAGTATATTGAAATGCAAGCATAAGAAGCATTAGTACAGTATAAGATGTCAGTTAAGTAAAAATAAGTTTGATTTCCAAACCCTAACACAATACATCTCAAGCGGATATTAACAAGTAAGTTATTATGTAATTACAGTGCTTTTGTTGAGCTTACATAACATAGAGTATTAAATAATAACAAATGTAAAATCAACTGAAATCACCATCAAGGAAAAATAGCTTGACGAACATTGACAAATTACACTTTAACAAGTGCAAATTTGGTCCACTACAAAAACAACAAGCATTGCTACAAGGTAATTTTTTTAATTTTTCTTTTTAATACATTAGGTCTACGAATATATCGTACTAGGCAATCAAGGAAAAACCATGGATATTTCGGTTGAATTTCCAACCATATAGCTCCTCAGCTGATTGCACTAAAGAGATGTTCAAACCCTCAAAAGACTGCACATCTTCAAGTCTGCAATAAAAAAAAAAATTTCGTTTAGGGTTTTTTTGTGAGTGACATCATAGGCAAGGTAGGATTTTGGCCATTGTTGTCTGCTGGTAGTACCAGTGTTAGTGACACTGGCTTGCATTTTTTTTCATGAAGTTTTCAATTTCCTCACATCAATAAAAAAAACACTTTAGCACAGCACCTCGGCTTATCCATCTTAAAAACTTTACGTAGCAAATTTCAATTAGAGTTGTACCTAGAAGTCTGAAGGTTTCGAAATCGACATGTATGTTTTTTCCCGGAATGTATGTTTTTTCCCGGAGTTCTNGTGTGAAACTTTATCAACAGCAGTTGAACTTTTGCATGTTCATACCTGTTTGAAAGATCAAACCGGTGTGAACATGCAAAAGGAAATATGCAGAAAATGGGAAATTTTCAGTGAAAAAAACATAGAAAAACAATAATAAAATGTAAGCAAAACTTACGTTAAGGTTGCAAGTAATTGAAATCTATAAGCTAGTCACCAGTTATTGAAGTTTAACTAGATAGACTTCAAGCAAACAAAGAAGTTTTCATTTAACAAAATCATCCCGCGGGCTGGATCCAACCACGCAACGGGCCAGATTTGGCCCGTGGGCCGTATGTTTGACACCCCTGCTTTAAGTAAGGGGTTAGTTAGCGTTGTTAGGTTAGGATTAGGTTAGGGTTACGTTAGCTTAGTGTTGGGTTAGGTTACTGTTAGCTTAGCGTTAGGTCAATGATTGGTTAGGTTAGGGCTACGGACATATGGATATGATGGTGGTTAGAGTAAGGTTATAGGTTTATCTTTTAGTTACATTTACTTCCTTTCTACCTAGCCTTTTGCTGCTGCTATCTTGGCGGCAAAAGAGACACTGCCTTTCAACTTTTAAGATCCACAGGGGTATCTATAACCACTGCCAGAAGAAAGTGGTCTCGCGATTCAAAACATCCAAACACTACTACCGGAACAAAAGACCTACGTAAAGTGAGCCCGACTTTTCTGGACGCACTTTTTCAATGGATGCGAGGTTCGCGCGTAAAATTGAAAAGCCATAAAATGAGCTGAAACCACAAAATCAACGCAAGCAAATCAAAGATCAAGTTCTGAACACAACATCCAAAGCTAAAAAAAACTTGCAATTATGTTGTACTAAGCTCATACAAATTGTTCAAAACAAGCAGGTTTTGAAAAATTCGTGATAATTCAACTAAAAATCAAAATACTTTCCTAGGGGGTTATGATAACAAATTTTATATCAAAATCTTTGGAATTTGTCCAACTATTAATCTGCAAAAAAATCGCGGGGCTATTTTTGTTTAAACGAAATGAGAAGAAAAATATCAAAGGTACTCTAACACCAAAAATGCCTTTCGCTGCCAGATTCTCGTGTTGCGCAACNATCGATTTCAATTCAATATCAAAAAACTTTCCGAGGGGGTTATGATGATAAATTTTATATCAAAATCTTTGGAATTTGTCCAACTTTTGATCTGTAAAAAATTTGCGGGGCTTATTTTTGTTTAAACGAAATGAGAAGAAAAATCGCAAAGGTACTCTAACACCAAAAATGCCTTTCGCTGCCAGATTCTCGTGTTAGAGTACCTTTGAGATTTTTCTTCTCCTTTGAGATCTTCGGAATTTATCCAACTATTGATCTGTAAAAAAAATCGCGGGGGTTATTTTTGTTTAAATCTCGCGCGGTTTCGCTCCGCTGGTTCTGCTCGATTCACGCACTCCCACGGACCGCTGACGTCACAGATTCTTTAGAGAAACCTGTCAAAACAACCTGTGGTTTTGTAAACATCGCCAGAAAGGCCAAAATCGCACGACGAAACGTTTTTTTTTCAGCCTAAACCGCAAATCTTTCCCCATTCAAACCCGATTTGAACAGCTCTCTAGCTCGATCCGCTGGCGAGTGAAGGCCATTTAGAAAAGGGGTGTTTTCCTCCCCTGACTTGGGTTTGTTGGTGGTGAAATTTTTGCCAATTTTTGGTGTTTTGTCCATAATTTCGGCTGCAGTTATGCTAGAAAGTCATTCAAGGGCTCTAAAACGCGGATTTTGGCTTAGTTTCCGAAAAAATCTTGAGCCATAATAATGGCCCAGTAGTTTGGGGCTCAGGGCCAGGTAAAGGTAGTCAAAAACACGCCCACTTGTGCCGTTCCCACNAAAAACCCTCACCGAAAACGAAAATTTTTTTTTCGATTTCGACTACAAGACTTGCTGAATCCGTAGAGGCTTTGAACAGGTCTCTAGCTCAATCGCCTGGCGAGGTATAGGTTTGCAAATCTCTGCATGAATTGTGGTTTTCGCGGGACTAAACCCTTTAACCCTTAAAACTTTTCTTGTAGAACTTTGCAATCCTATAACTTGCTGAGCGATTGAGCTAGAGAGCTGTTCAAACCCTCTACGGATTCAGCTGGTCTTGTAGTCAAAATCGAAAAAAACAATTTTCGGTTTCGGTGGGGGTTTTCTGGAGGTTACGTCACAAAGAGGACATGTTTTGGAAAAGTAGGCCACCTTTGGCCGGCCCTGCGCCCCAACCCATTGACCCATTCTTTTGACTCAAAATTTTGTTGAAAACTAGGTGAAAATCCGCGTCTATACAGCCCTTGACTAACTTGCTAGCACATCTGAGGTCAAAATTATCTGAGGCCAAAATTTTTGGCCTAATTCCTAACTTTTCAGAAAAAGCATAATTTGCCCTTTTAGGCCAAACTTTGCCCAGCCACAACTCGGCAGCAGATAGAGCTATAGAGCTGTTTAAACCCTGTAATGACTAGTGGCTTCGTGCAGTTCAGAATAAAAAAATATTTTTTTAATTTGGATGGAATTTTTGGGCCAATGGGCTCATGATGGGGGTTTGTTTTTTGGTTAATTATATGACGTCATCATCCGATCCCATGCGCCAATATTGTGGCTCGCAGTATTTTTTGATTTTAGGCTGAAATACGCGTTTTTAGAGCTCTTGATCAAGTTTGTAGCGTTTCTAGTTCAAAAGTTATATCAAAAATATTCCAAATATGTCAGGAATTCCCAAGGGTCTTCAGGGGATTTCCCATATTAATATTCTACCATTTTTTCCATGACTCATCAACCACAAATGCTAAAAGTCCATCAAACCCTCTAAAACCTCGTTCTATAGCCTAGAATCCATTTAATATTGAATTGAAATCGATAGACGCGCAACACGAGAATCTGGCAGCGAAAGGCATTTTTGGTGTTAGAGTACCTTTACGATTTTCTTCTCATTTCTTTGGAAAAAAAATAATCCCCGCGAATTTTTTACAGATCAATAGTTGGACAAATTCCGAAGATTTTGATATAAAATTTATCATCATAATCCCTATAAAATTTATCAACATGAAGTAATATAAAATTTATCATCATAAAGTATTTTATTTTTAGTAGAATTATCACTAATTTTCAAAAATTTGCTTGTTTTGACCAATTTGTATGAGCTTGGTGCAACATATTTGCAAGTTTTTTTGCTTTGGATGTTATGTTCAGAACTTGTTCTTTCGTTGAAATGCGTTTATTTTGTGGTAACAGCTTATTTAAGCCTTTTAAGGCTTTTCAATTTTGCGCGCGAACCTCGCATCCATTGAAAAAAATTGCGCCTGAAAAATCATCGGCCTCTTTACCTTGGTGAATAAAAGTCACCAGCTCAAGGTGACAGCCAAACCGAAACCCTTTGACAAGGCAGACCTGAAACATATCTGCTATGCTACGACGTCGTTGTCACTTGAGTGACAAACTGAACATTTCATATTCAAACCACGTCGTGCAAGGCAGATGAATAGTCACAAGCCCGCCTATTTCATACCATCCTCATTCTGGCAGAATTCGCAGCACCGCAAACCACACGCAGTGTTTCTCTCGATAAAACGCATTATTAAGCAATGATGAGTTGCCAAATATTGTCAGTGTCATTCAATCTCTGCGAGTGCCGCAGATTCCGAAAATCAAATTTAAAAAGGGCACCGAAACCAGGAATCCCAACAGAATGACAACATTACAAGGTCAATTGGCGAAACGTCACTCAAACAAGAAAAAGCGAAACTTTGAAAGCGGCGAAAATCAACGAAATGCTGTGTTTGTTTTTTTGACTTTCCGGAATCATCGGCCAACAATTTTTATGTTATTTCACATCTACAAGTGTCGCAGATTCCAAAAATCACACCAAAAAAGTGAACCTGAACTTAGAATACCAGCAGAATTACAGCATTCCAAGGCCAGTCTGCCAAACGTCGGTCAAAAAAGAAAAACTTTGAAAGCGGCGAAAATCAACAAAATGCTATGTTCACTTTCATAACTTTCCGGAATCATCGGCAAAAAATTTTATATTGTTTCACATCTGCAAGTGTCGCAGATTCCGAAAATCACATCAAAAAAGTGAACCGGAACTTGGAATGCCAGCAGAATTACAACATTCCAAGGCCAGTCTGTGAAACGTCGATCAAAAAAGAAAAACTTTGAAAGCGGCCAAAATCAACAAAATGCTATGTTAATTTTCATAACTATCCACAAACAATTTTTCTATTGTTTCACATCTACAAGTGTTGCAGATTCCGAAAATCACATCAAAAAAGTGAACCGGAAGTTGGAATGCCAGCAGAATTACAACATTCCAAGGCCAGTCTGTGAAACGTCGGTCAAAAAAGAAAAACTTTGAAAAAGGCGAAAATCAACAAAATGCTATGTTCATTTTCATAACTTTCCGGAATCATCGGCAAAAAAT
>JGI24158J21664_10004012_pt1 | contig 18764 bp, 10 predicted proteins | sample Ectturendosymbi3_FD_21664 | JGI IMG/M metagenome (IMG submission 21664)
GTAACAACCCATTGTTGCGAAACATTAGCCCAGGCTCTTGCCTTGTGGTGGGCAATTGACCATTTTCCAATGCAACGGTCGTACGTGGTGAGGAATACTTCAGTCTAGCAGCCCTTCTAAATGGATAAGGCAGCGCTTAACGCACAGCTAGTCACAAGTCACAACTGGACTGAAACGTGTTTTTTATCACCTCAAATCTGTTGACTGCCGAAGACCAGTGGAGAAGTTTTGGTTGCCAATGAAAAAAATGAATAGCTTGATTTTGCTGCTTGTCAGACTTGTCTTCGGGCGTTGTAAGTAGGGCAAGTTTTTGCAATTTTTTTTACAGCTTCCAAAATACGAACTCAGAATTTATGTAGTACGATGTTTTAAGCTGGTTCCAGGAATTTTATATGGCGACTTTCTTCTTTTTTACATATAACTTTTCCTGCAACTTCTATCAGCAGTTTGGAAAGTGCAGAAGTTTGAATTAAAAAAAATGCTTTAGAACTATTTCAGTATAATTCTGTTCTCTTTGATAACCGAATCGAACTGAATAGTTACCTAAAAGCAATTGTAGAAATGACCCGGTCAAACATCAGTTGATTCAGTCCACAACTGCACGCCAAATTGTTAAATTGCGAAGCAACTTCATGCACTGTGGAGCTTGCCAAACAACTTCATGCACAAGTTTTTGAGTAAATTGCCAAGCAACGCCATGCACAAGTTTTAGCATGCTACGCAAACTGTTGGCAAAATATCGCAATTTCTCCCTAGGTAATGTTTGGAAATATTTAGCATTATATGTAAATAAATCGTTTGAGTAAATCACTTTCGTTTAAAATGCTTGTACGCAAATAAAACTTTTTACTGCAAATTTTGTTAAAATTAACGCATACTTCTCACGATTTTATTGCAACAAAAACTTGCCCTAGTTGTGGGTTTTTAGTAGTTTTCGAACAGCTGCGGGTTTAAGACCGAAAAAGTGCGGTGCGGGTTGGGATGGTCTGCGGGGCGGGTGCGGGAGCGGGCAAAAATTTACATGCCAGTGTAAGTCAGTGGGTATTGGGTGATGCTGAGTAAACGAGCGACTTGCTTTGCTTAACCGCTTACACGTAATACGTAATCGTCTGCCTTCGATAAGTTGGATTTTTCAATACTAACATAATCGATCCGTTGTTTAATGTTTCCAGTGCGCATCGCAACGAACCTCCAATGAGGAAAACCTGACATTCCTTAGCAACTTCAGAAAGTGACTTCGTTGTGGGACCAGGTACCGGCTCAGAATATTCTTTAAAATACTGAGTGCCATAGGGAGAGTTGAAACATTCCTGGAAAAAAACAAAATATTTCCTTGAAAGGCAATTTTACGACTGTCATCAAGTTGCAAATGAAAGACGTTCGACTACCTTACAACGGATCTGATTTATTGTTGTTGATGTAAGTCGATGAATACAGGATAGATATTTGTAATTTTTCATTGCCATTAAATTTTCGCGTTAAGAGAATGCCCGTGCAGGTTAAGCGTAAGTCGACCTGTCTACACAGAGGATTAAAGTTAAAGGCTTTGTTTATTGTGTGGTGACTGGTAAGCTTACCAAAAATAAAACTCGGCACCAATGGAAAACTAAGAGCAACATTCCGACAAGCAGACATCCGTCTTAAAATCTCTAAATGAATAATAATTTTAATCTAATCGCGAAATCCAGCACAAAGTCAGAATTAGAGACTAACGCCAAACGACAGAAAAATGACGTGTTTCGTGAGATTGCACTGATTCAGAACAAATCGGAAAAGTGTGTTTAACGCCGTCACGCTCAAGAAATGCAGGTAAACATGATTCGTCTGAACATAAAAATGCATTCGCGGTTAAACACCACCACTAGTCTGATCAATTTACAGTTGAAGAATGCACACACTGCACGACGGCAAAAACCTCATCAGCAAATGGTTTGAGGTTGGTGATTCGAACACCTTGCCACATTTCTTCACAATAAACCAAAGAGTATGCCATACAAGTTTATATGAGAAGCTAAATCTTTTTGAAAAGTGCAAAAAATGTTACGTAAGACTCTTGGCAGGAACAGTTGACCAGATGTTTATGCTTAATGATTACTTGGATTATATCTACATCAGTTTATGGTTACACTGAGTGTTTCAGAACCACAATTCATGCTTAAAACTCAACTACCTTGTAAAGAGATCGCCAACTGCAAGAGACTATACGTCGTGAGAAGCGCGACACGCGAAGTGTTTGTGTTAATTATGAACTAAGTATCGTTACGGATTCAAACAAATTTGCGCGATTTATAAAAGAAATATATTAAATCTTACTACAAACCCACTGGAAGTGCAACTAGTTTAGCCCCTTTATTGGCCGCTTCCCTGATTAACTTGCAAGCATTCTTGACGTTTTCAATCTTGCTTGGGCCAACAGACATCTGGATCAACGCAAGGCGAAGAACTGTAACACACAAAAACTCGATACATTTTTTTTCTTCGGTAGTTTTGTCACCATCTATTCATTAGAAATCAGTTTAGGCCGCATTTTGTGCAATTGTGTTTTCACGCAATAATACCCCCTTCTTGTGATTAATATTTTATAAATCCACAAGGCAAAAAGCAAACACCTTTTATTGAAGATATTGTTTCTAATGAAGCTTAAGACGAAACTGCTGTTGTATACAAAATTTTCTTAAGTGACCTTGAATCGAAGAGTTCTTTGGCTGGCACGTGTGTGTCAGGTCAACCCAGTTGGCCTGGTGTTCTGGAAGAGCACCGAAAATTGGCAAACTGGGATGGTCATCCCCATACACAAAAAGGTAGACTGGAGAGAATGCACCAACTACCGGGGCATTTCTCTCCTTAGCTTCCCTGGAAACGTATATGGCAAGTGCGTTGAAAAAAGATGACGCGAAATAATTGAACCAAAGCTGGATGATATCCAGTGCGGTTTTCGTCCCGGCCGTACCACTACTAACCAAATTTTCACAGTCCAGAAAATTTAAGAGTATGCCAAAGGCGTCTACACATGTTTTGTCGACCTCGAGGGAGGAAGTATACGACCGGGTTCCCTGTGAAAAGCTTTGTGGAGTGTTGTGGGAGTACGTGTTAACGGCCGCCTGTTACTGGACGTCAAGTCACTGTATTCCTACTCAGAAGTTTGTGCCCGTGTCGGGGAGTGAAAGCACAACCGTTCACCGTTGGACTCCGATAAAGGTGTGTGCTGCCACTACTCCTCTTCAGTCTACATCAGGGGTTACCAACCTGGGGTACGTGTACCCCTGTGGGTACATTTAAGGTAAGTAATAAAGGGGAAAAATATACATTATTTATTTCCAAATATCTATGCATATATCAGTGAATGCTGTTTTCAAAAATCACTATATGCTTATTGTTGAATATATCTATATAATTAGTTATGATAAAATATTTGGGAAAAAGTCTTAACTACACCATAGAAAGAAATTTTAGGGGTACATGCTCATCTGTGGAATTGCTGAAAGGGTACATGGTCAGAGAAAGGCTGGGAACCCGTGATCTACATCCACATGAACTGGGTGATAGATAGTCACAGCCGAGTTGACGAGGGTGTCACAGTTGGGAGCTGCAGGATCAACCGTTTACTTTTTGCGGCCGATTTGGTACTGTTAGCATCTGCTCGACAGTGTCTTCAGCATGCACTCGATGGGTTTTCTGCAGCGTGCGACTAAGCCGGAATGAAAATCAGCACTAAGTAGTCCGAGGTATCTCCCTAGAAAACCAAGGCAGTGTTTGCTGCAAGTAAGCGGTAATACACTGCAGCAAGTGGAGAAGTTCAAGTACCTTGGCGTAGTATTTACGAGTGACGGAAGGCGGAACGAGGAGATTGATAGATGGATTGGTAAAACTAACGCAGTTCTATGTGAGCTTTATCGCTCTGTGGTCACAAAACGGGAGCTTTCAAACACTGCAAAGCTGTCACTTTTTAAATCGGTCTTTTCTCTGATCCTTAACTATAGTCATGAATCTTGCGTAATGACCGAAAAACTATTATCTCAAGTCATGGGCGCAATTAACTGGGGGACGCGTCCCCCCACTTTTTCAGACAGTGGGGATATAATATGCCATGTCATCCTACATTTTTCTCTTCAGGTTTCATAATATGTTGGTTTCACACCAAGCTTTCCCCCTCACACTTTACAACAGGATTGCGCTCATGTCTCAAGTGCAAGCGACAGAGATGGAATTTTTGCCGAGTCCACAATGTGCCACTTTGCGACGAAGTTTTTGCAGTGCCCTGAATGTCGAACTTCTACTTCGAATCGAGAGTTCCCAACTACGTTGGTTCGGACATGTGTCCAGAATACCCCACAAAAGACTGGCAAGGCAAGTCCTGCTGGCCAAACCCATGGGAACGCGGTCCAAAGGTCGTCGAACGACCAGGTGGAGTGACTGCAACTCCGAATTGCTTGGTCCATCTTGGTGTGGAATCACCAGGATTACCTGAAATTGTTGTTTTCCGAGTCCTCCTACAGCTGGGTTTACACGTAACTTTAGTTCCGCGCGGAAACAAAGCGAATGCGGTAAGTGCTCCGTTTGCCCGTGTACACTGCACTCAAGAGAAGCGTATTACTCATGAATGACGATTGCTGATGCTCAGGCAACATCATCTCGCAGGAGTTCAACCGCTTGAGCTGTTGCAGACTTTCAGCAAGGCCGTCTAAGATAGCCATCATTGTGGGCAGTGCTACTGACTTTGACAACTGAAATTTTAAAAGTTGTGTTTCATTGAAACTTCTAGTTTTGCTTATATTTACTAACAACTGAGTGTTTACATGCAGGGTGGATGCATGTCCAAAATGCAGCCTGTGTGTACATTTCACATGGACAGCTTTGGTTTAACATTGTGTGTCATGCAGCACATCAAGCCTGAATTGCACTTCTGTGTCAGAGAGACGACATAATATTGCTACTGAAAACGTTATCTGTTGTGTTTTGACGGGCTGAGGTTGAATAAAAGTACAAATACTGTCATAACAGTGTTTCTGCTTCAAACCGGAAGTAAAATGCCTGGACTATGCTAACCTTTAAAAAATGTTGGAGGGGCCTTTTCTCAGCCAGTGCATCATGGCATTTAAAAAAACACTATCTTATTGCAAAAAAGGACTTTCTATGTTACCTACCAGTTAGAATTAATGTTTGTTTGGCTGATCTATTTTCATTGCAGTTGTGATGGTCACACTTGCAGTAAAAAAAGAAGTTAACTACACACATGCAAAACAAATAAAAAAACTTCCTATAAAATTATAATACAAAAGTTGCAGATGTATATGACCTTGATTCTTACAAAGTAAGCTCATTTATAGGTTTGGCAAAACTTCAATAAATGAAAATCAACAAACGAAATCAGTTGTATGAGCAACCTCAATGTTGCACAAAAGAAATTGGTTAAAATTTGTGATATTTTTTGGGATATTCTGTATAAATTATGCATGTTGTAAAACAAGTCATAAAGTATAGTTTTCAATAAGGAAAATCAAGTCCCAGCCAAGGAGCTTGCTATATACGCATTACAAAATCACACATAGCAATAATAGTATTGCAACAGAGTGCCCTGAAATTAATTTAGGGCAGAGGTTCTCAATTGGGGTTGCAACATGAGAATTAATTGTCTATCTATAGCAGTGGTTCTTAACATTTTTTTCTACCATGCCTCCCTTAACTCTTTAACATCCGCACGTGCTAATAAATGGGCGCGAGGTTTTTTTATTATAACTCCCCAGCCGCTATAGCTAGAGAGTTGTTCAAACCTTCTACGGATGTGGCAAGACTTCTTGGTTCTATTAAAAAAAAAAATTTTTGATTTGGGTGAGGGGTTTGCTGGGAGAGGCTCGCAAAGTGGGGGTGTTTCGTTTTTTTTGACTGACTTTGACAGGCCCTGGACGCCAATCCAATGTGCCAAAATTTTGGCTCAAACGTTTTTTGAAAACTACATGATCTCCCACGTCGATAGAGCCCTTGCTTGACCTTCTAGCATGTCTGGAACCAAAGTTATGGCCCAAAAACCTCATTTTACCCCCTAAATCAGCATTCTGATTATTTTTTCATTAGTGACAAAATGACTTCGTGGGCCAGATTTGGCCCGTAGTATGGAAACCCTGGTGTAACAAAAAATTATTATGGAACTTCGAATCAATTAGTGTCTGGTCTAGAATATTCCATTCAGCTTTTACCTTGCACATTATTGTCAAAAGACAGAGGAGAGTAAAGTTGGATAATATAACTGTGTCCATAGCCCTTTCAACACTACTGATTTTGCAAGGCAAGGTATTGTCGTGCAGACTATTCTTGACCAGACTCAATGGTTCTGACTCATTACATCTTCAACTCAACACCTTTTGATTATCACTCTTAAAATTTACTTTGAAAAAGCAAATTTTTGGAAACCCTACTCGAACAACTGTCTCACGAGACACTCGTCAATGCCCAACGTATGATATTTCATACACTGGGTAATCAGTGTTTCCCGATTGAAAATATGAAAAGTTAGATGAAAACCTTGGGTATTAGGAGGATGCTTATTATGCTAGAAAACATAACCAAAGGCCAAATCATGCATTAAATATATGTTCTGGGTATCAAACCTCACTAGTCAGTACCTACTCCTAAAATTGTCATATTGTTAAAATTTTACCAACTTGTCACTCCAAAAACTTCAGTTTCTCATGGATCATAAACTGCCTCTAGGTAGTAACATACCAGCCACAAATAATAGTGAAACACTTCTAGTTTTCCTTTTGTGTGAATTTTAAGAAGGCCGCTTTTGCGTATGAATAATCATACGCTGGGCATTAATGGGTTAACATGCCATTAGTGTTAATGAAGTTGATGAACTGATGGTTTGAGCATTGCCAATCCAATAAACATTTTGATTTGTGCACTGGTGTTATGAACTGATTTGCTTTAACACTACAAGTCCCATGCCGGCCACTTTTTTGACCAAGCTTTGCAATGCCATAACTCATCAACCGATTGAGCTAGAGAGCTGCTCAAACCATCTACAGATTTGGTAAGGCTTCTAGTTGTGATTGAAAAAAAGATTTTTTGTTTTGGGTTCTCTGTGGGTGACATCATAATGGGGCATGTTTTCACGACTTTTTGGCCAAGTTTATCTGGCCCTGAGCGTCAACACAACAGGCCAAGGTGTTTTTGGAATCTAGGCTATCATCTGAGTCTTTAGAGCCCTGATTGGCTTTCTAGCATATCTGGAGCCAATTTTGATGTTTTTAAAAAAATCATGATTTTGATCAACCCTGTCTGGTGCTCTGGCTCCACAGCCCTGTAGCTGAGCACATGGACAACTAACGTAGTGATTCAAGTACCCGTTTTGATAAAATTAAGACATTCTGTCTGCATGTTTGTGTGAGGCATCGAAATAAAAAACAAAGGAACCTGAAATAGGTCAGGGTTTGAGTAAGTCTGTAAGAACTGGCTGGTGTATTATTAATATACAATTTCTAATATCTTGCACACTTACCTGACATAATTAATAACAAAGTTTCACTTCAGTATTATTTACAAAGTAACTCACTCTTAATTGATCCTGCAAAAATTCATCATCATATACGGAAGTAAACTTGAGCTCAAATTCAAATGAGAAAAACGCAATTTGCCACCAGTTCATATCACTATACAGAACATACAACAAAACATTTACCACTGTCTTTGAAGGTATTGAACTAATCACATTTCTTCTTTATTTAGTATCATGAAAAAGTGTTTCTACAAAACCCAACAACCAATTTTGTTCATCATCTTTACTAACTAACCTCATTCTTTTCTTTTCAAACAATACAAAATGAGGTTTCTTGTTATACTAAGAGGAACTAAATTGTCATGGTGGGTTATATCTTATAATGGAATATAGAAACCAAAATAACAATGTGTTGAACAAATATGTTTTGCTTTCTATGATGAAGTTACCTGAAGCAGCTTCAACAATTTTAAACATTAATTTTAAATTCATTTGAACAACTGCCAAAGTCACTAAAGTTTGTTCATCGCAAACAACATAAAAGTCACATCAAAGGACACACACCACTATATCAACTTTACAGATAAGATTGAGAAAGATGTAAAACACATTTCACACTACCATGTTATGGTAAATATGTGATTCAAAAGCCAGATGCTTATAGGGAATGGATCTCAGAGACAGTAACAACACAATTTAAAACTAAGTGTGAGAATTACACAATGATAGCATTTAGGACAGTGAAAGGCAATGGGTTGATGATACCTAAATGCAGCATGATATGCATTGCTACAGTTCACAGAATGCTGAAAAATATGGCAAACTACAGTTCCAACTTCTTCTTTGACAAACAGTCCAATTTTTTTCAACTCCACTATCAAACAGCAGTTCCAATTTACTTCTAATGTGCATAATAATTGGAAAATATCCATGCTTTGATAATAATAAATTTGTGATATGGGTAAGGTACTAGACAAAATTCAAGAGACCTTACCTCACCCCAAGATTAGATTTTAAAATGCCAGGCTCAAGGTTTAGGAATAAAAACGCAACACATACGGAATTAGCAATACCAACATTAACATTCAGAAAACTGAACAAGCAATTGTTTACATACGAAACACAATATAACACAATATACCACCAGAACATTATTTGTCCAGAGCAAATGAAGTTTTATCTTAATATAAATTACACAAAAAAAATGGATTTCAGTGTGTGGACAAGCAAGTCTGTGAAACCATTGGGATTAAGAAAATGCATGGAAATTCCCATTTCTTAATATAACAAAGAGCTGTGTATCAGCAGGGAACAACATAATCACTAGCACAATAGACAACTTGATAAATCTTGTTTCTCAATCATCTTTCAGATTTTTTGACAAATTCTTAGGAGACTGAGATACATAGTGCTTCACACAAAAACACAAGATTGCAGAATTGGCTACGAAAAACAATAGACCAGACAGCCAAACAAGAAAGAAAGAGTTAAATCCCTCAAACTCCAGTTTGTATGCTGGAGCTAGCCACAATGCCTGGGAAAGGAACCAAGCCACAACAGGAATAATCCACTGTGTCCATTTTAAGTGATTATGTCCCGCTGCAACACATGGAAATAGTGACAAATACCACAAAAAATATTGTGAGGTACAAATTTTGTTGAAAGCTACAAACGCATATGTGAGCAAAAACAAACAGAATGGTAAATCACTAAAGTAAAAAAATGAAACTATGATAATCACTGCCAATTGATTAAAGAAGCAGAAAATGCCCAACCATGCTGTCACATTAGTGTATAGCATGTAAAAATACACAGAAAAGTTGTGTCGAATGTCACGTCTTGACAGATGGTACAGGTATGTGTGTTCCAGGAACTCCCATCCATATAGCACATACATGAGCAGTGTCACAGAGCAAAATGTTATGCAAGCACCTAGTGCAAACCTATTTCTTCGTTCATTTAATACTTTTTTCACAAAAATGATGTCTCTCCATTGCAAACAACCATGAGCAGATGTGTAGTTTGCTAGTTCTGGGTTGGCAGTTCTTAAAAACAAAAACAGAGCTACGGAGTATACAACTGGGTAAATTTTAAGGTGAATTGCAAGAGCAAACATAACACCAGCCAATGTGATGAATTTCAATTTCAAGAAGTACAGCACACTTAATACCAAGGCTGCCATAAGAGATTCAGCATTACCTCTGCAAGAAACAGCAGCAGTAACAGGGTTAAACAACCAAATTGACACTCCTAGTTTTACCTGCATTTCACTTCTATTCTGTGATCTCAGCAGAAATTGTATAAAGAAAGCAGTCAAAATATCTGTACATATAAATAACAACTTCCCCCATGTCTGGTGAAGGTAAAGGTTCGGTGTAAGCATCCATGCCAGCAAAGGGCTATACCTGTATGTTGCACGATGATAAGGCGACATTCCTTGTGTTACAAATTCAGCAGCATCAGTAAAGACGTAATAATCAACATCAGTAAACTTAACCTCCATATGGGAATCTTGCCATTCTCCAAACAGCAGCAGGACTAAACGCAGTATGAAAGCAGACATGTATATGTGATTAATGTCCAACATGTTTAAAAAGTTAACAGTAGTCTTAATCTGTGTTGTGCTCTACAGAAGGAACTTTCTTTTCTTTGTCTGTGCCTAATATAGACTGTTCCAACTCTGTTAAATCCATTCCTTGCTCTTTCATTGCATTTTTCACACAAGCTTGGTACTTTTTAAATAAGTCTGTGCAAAGATCAACAGTGTCTCCTTTCAAATAATGCTCTCTGAACCAGTGATTAAAACATTTATCGTATTCCAGCTTCAATGGAGTACATTCAGGACCAATGCTATTCATTTTAATAATAACATGATACAACCTGAACCTAAACTCAGCAAATTACAAGCATATTATCATATGCACCAACTGGAATAACTTGTAATATGAAGTGATTTAACAGAACAATTTTCTGTTCATAATATTTGACTAATGCAAATCATTTGAACTACATGTATCATCAAAAAGCATTCACAGCAACAGATATATATGTGACCTAGCACCAAATACAGTGACACAATAAGTATTAACTGCAATCACAACTAAATCACCAGCATGACAGAAGATGCAAGCAACATGATGCACACTGACAAATTTATCTCAATTCTAAGCACACATGTATTGCAATACGAGACAGCCTTGTGAACATTACCTAATATTGCTTAATCTGAAAACAGTATTAGCTATCTTTATTTGAAAGTCTGCATTCAGTTGATTACATGAATTTTTCTCGTATAGCTCAGCCAAAAGGTTGTGTTCTGAGCCCGTCCTCAATTATACTGCTATGCACTGGTGAAGACAAGCATAAATTTATTTATGACTTTAACTCTATGCCATCACTGTGGGCCATGCACTACAATTCTGGTAGGCTTGCAAACACCTTTGTAGTTTGTTAGTATTGCTGTGAAACATCTCAATTCAGAAGAATACAAAATGCATGTATGCTTAAAACATTTTTTAACCTGCAGTAATGAACTTGTAAGGCCTTAGCTGAAGAGTGCATTTATATATAACATATTTGCCATAGATCAGCTATTGTGCTAAACATATGTGAAAATAAACTAACGAGACAAGTATGGATACTGTGGATGCTGATAATGAAAACATGAAAATAAAAATGCTGTGGCATAAAGAAATTTTTGAATAAAAGTGAAACATTTCCTGTTCTTTACATACCACATTGAAACTATATAACTTCACATACTACATTGTCAAAACAAAACATATCTCAAGCATGCATGTAACACACGGCAGACATCCGTCATCGCAAATACAACAGAAGGTAGACAGTACAGATAAACTAAGTTGCAAGAAAATGTCAGTTCTGCTGATTCTAAACAAGCCACCTTATAAGTAATCGGCAAACAGACACGATTGCTCAATTCCCCAGGCTATTGCTACTCAAACAGTTTGACAAGGGTTGCGGTTGGGTATCACTTAATGTGAAGTCATTGCCAGTCGTTTATGAGAAATGTTAATATCAGTATGTGCACAATGCAACCATATAATCATCATTATGTAAACGGAACAATTGAGATGATTTGGCACTTCAACTGCAATTAGTCTTTGAAAATGCTATGTAATGAAACATCATTTAGTAACAACTACGCACTTTTTGGTGCATAAAAATTTATGTCATTTTCATCAAATGTGCATATCTAAAGCATAAGACCTTAAATAATCCAACTGTAATTAACATCATGATATTAAGCAATTACAAATTTTGAATGACAGATGGTTATGTCCTAAAATCAAAAGCACTTCTTTGTGTCACATAAGCACACAGAAGTATTTAAATATAATTATCCTAATCATTTCTAGGACGTTTGCTGGCAACACTACTATCATCAACACCCGCTCCCTGTGGTTTTCCATTTAAAGCATGCCTTGATGGTGCTATTTGTTGTAGCAGTTTATCATATGACCCTTGACCAAAGAGTGTCATAAGCAGTGCCACACCGTAACCAGTAGCTCTTTCACCGCTGCATGCTGGAGATGCCATATCAACATGTACCCATACTCCAGGGAAACTAAAAGCTCCTTGAAGATGGCTACCAATGAATAAACCAGCACATGAGGACTGTGCATTTGATCGATCAGCAACCGAGTTTTTCATATCAGCAACAGCTGAGTTGAATTCAGAGAAATGAAGCTCTGGACAATACACCAATGGATGTGCAAGATCTCCAGATATTCTTCCTGCTTCTGTGGTAGCCCTTTCCCATTCCTCATTGTTGGTCAACACAGCAGCATGATATTTTCCAGTAGAAACTCCTTGGGCACCAGTCAAAGTAGCCATGTCTAAAATAATATCAGCCTTAAGATCCTTAGATGCATATGCCACACCATCACCAAGAACTAATCTTCCCTCAGCATCCGTATTGTTAATCTCTACAGACCTACCAGAGTATAAAATGTGAATGTCATCTGGTCTAGTAGCTAAAGGCCCAACAGAGTTTTCTGCAAGGCACAAAACAGCATGCAGATTTTGCTTAAAACCACATTTCACAACTGCACGAAAAGCTGCTAATATGGCAGCAGCACCACCACAGTCTCTTTTCATTCCAGGCATGGTGGTTTTGCCCTTGATGCTAAGTCCACCAGTATCATACACAATACCTTTACCACACCAAGCAACTGTCATAGTAGCTTCAGGTGGACAATGACTTAAAACAACTAGGGCAGGAGGATGATCAGATGCCTTGCCAACACCATATATTCCACCAAAGCCTTTCTCTTCTAGCTCTTCTCCACGGATCACCACAGGTTTGATGCCAAGTTCCAAGGCAACTTGTTCAGCCTCTTGAACAAACTTAGTAGTATTCATCATATTGCATGGCATGTCTACAATTCTAGCAGCCATTTGGATGGAGTCAGCAGCTTCTTGAAGACATCTAGCTATTTCAATCATATCACAGGTTCTCTCCCCAATAACCACAAATTCAACTGAAACGGTACGTGTCGATTTCGGTTTTCCATCAGTTCGCATTGAAAACACTGGATACAATCTGGCAATGGCACAGCCGCATGCAAATACCTCTGATTCTTTGCATACAACAACAATAGCTTCATCACGCTTGCCAGTTAAACAGCTTCTGAGCAACTTTGGAATATGGTAAGCACAAGATGGCATGTTATGACGGCTGACTTTATTGGTAAATCCACCAACATTAGCTGCATTCATCCACAAAGAACATGTATCGGTTGGTGATGGGTTGAGAGATTGCACAGCTCTTTTCCATGCTGCTTCTGTCACTTTTGGTTCTAAGTGTATAGCAACATCTTTCCAAGAAACTCGCTTAAGGTTTGATAATTGTCCCACAATAGCAACAGAAATTTGTGTAGGGTCACTTTTGCATAGGCCTTTCACAAACTGCAACTTGGTTGTTGCCATACTAACTATTGCAAAACTGCAGGCTTATTAACTTTTGGTTGTAAAAGACCTACAGTATAGCTGAACCTTTAAAGGCAGCTAAATGTTATAGCTTTCAGAACTTCGTTATAATTCAAATTCACTTACTGTCTTAGTTCAAAGGAAAACTTGTTATTCATATAACACACTTGACTAAGTCAACAACAGTGATTTTATTGCATAAAACTTCCTTTGAATTTTTAAATTACAAGCTTAAATTGGAACAATTTTCATGCAATTTAAGATTATCATTAAAAATTAGTGCTGGTATAGTGTGAGGTCTACTGCCATATGTTGCCTACCCAGGTGCAGTTTGAGGTCTACCATGTCAGTTTCCTCAGCACGAGATGTGACATCTGGTCAGTTTTTATCTCGAAAGGTGTGAGATTTGCTGGCCAACAGAAGTCCAACTGAGAAAGGATGCTGAAATAGAGACAATGCTTCTCTTTGAGGACTGTGACACAGATCAAGAAAACAACAGCTACCATGTGCGTAGAATTGATGGGCTTTGGGCTTTTGGTCTTAAACAAGGTTCAGACTGTTGGTACTTTTGGGTGGAACAGCATGACCACAACACTCTGATACCTATTATTGAAAGATAATGTACATAGTGGTTCAGTTATTCAGATGAGTGGCCGGCTTATAGCAACCTAAATGCCATGAGGTAACAGCATTGTACAGTGAACCACCAGCAACTTCATGTGGATCCAGTGACAGGAGCACACACACAGGCATTGAGTGATCATGGTTGGACACTATAACAATGACACCTGAAACTGAATAGAAAGCAAGGTGTTGGTCATCAGCTGGTCCAGCCTCATCTTGATTGTTTAAACTGGAAGGTGATTAATAAAAAGGACGTGACTACGGATACGCCTGGCCTGACGCAATTCAAATAAAAGGGTCAGTTTGTCATTCAAACGGCGTGTATCTCATAGCCTAGGGGTTATGCATTATGGCTGCTATGCCAATGGTTTTCGGTTCGACTCCCACCTTGCCGACTTTTGTTGTTTTTTTTCTTTACTTTTTTTCAAGCTTAGGTGCTACCTTTAGGGGTTAGTGTTAGGTTAACGTTAGCTTAAGGTTAGGTTAGGTTTAGGTTAGAGTTAAGGTTAGGCTTAGGGTTGATATTTCATGTTTACTTCGTTTCTACCAAGCCTACTGCACTCTTGTCGTGTGTTACTGTTACGTCACAGGTGGCGTATGAATAAGTTTTCAAATTTCAATATCCACAAGCATATCTGTAGCCACTGCCTAATAAAAAATTCCAATATCTATCTGTGTCATTGTTAGAAGATGTATGAAGTGTGTATCACTGGAATAAATGTGTAGAAATATATGATGACTTATTTATTTTTACCTTTCTTCCTATAATGTAGCAGTAGACCTCATGCTATAGTGCTAATGGGAGGTAGATCTCATGCTATCATGGTTCGAGAGCTGAAGCTTTGTGGCCTGCTGAAAGTTCCCGATTCTGAAGCAAACGTTATGGTTTTTGAAGGGTATTGCCAATATTCTGTGGGTGGCCAGCAAGTTGTCTAACTTGCAGAGATTGACACATGCAACTGTGGCCTGTGGACCAATCTAGTTACGTGCATTTGATTTGACCCAGCAGTGCTGCATGATTGCACATCCCTGCTATAGTGTTATAGACCTCACACTATAGTAGCACCAAAAAATTAACAGCATAACATATGAGAAAACATGATTTTACAAATGCAATCTTTTTTTTATTTAGTTAATTGATGTGTACAACCTTAACTGGTTAACAAAAGATGAAAAACACTAAAAATATACAACCTGCATTTCAAAAGATTATATACAGCTGACCTTCATTTAGGTAAAAACAAGTCTTGTTTAATTTATAGTTTATCTTTACCAGCTGAGCATTCCGCATTAGCAAGTAGTTTGTATCCTAAAGGCCTGCTGAAGCTGATCACTGTTTAGCTTATGATATCAATAATAGCCAGCATGATGTAAACAAAATGCCAAATAGAAACAAATTTTCCAATTTACCTTATGCTACCATCACCCCAGGTGTTACCACCTCACCAATATATTTCAGACAACCCAAATACATGCTGCAATCTCTTCTTTCCTGCAGGGTTCCAGGGCAGACCCGGACAGCCTGCAGGTGCAGCATTCAAAAGACTATCTCCATCACTGCAGGTGATGCCTGCACTTCTCTCCTCACTAGCCTAACTGAATTAATCAACCACCTTGTGAATGTTCATCTATCAGCAGACCTTTGGCCTTTCCTCTACGGTGCACAGCTCCATGGGCTGTGCCAAAGTAACAGAGACCTTAGGCCCATCACTGTAGGTTGCACCTACCAATGTCTGGCTGCCAAAGTTTGTTTGAGACCTTACATCTCAAGGATCTGCCAGCTACTCTTGCCTTCCCAAGTTGGGGAAGGCACCCTTGTGGGATGTGAAGTATTGGGTTGGTTTATAAAAGGAAGTGTCAAATAGCCAACTGTGGCCATGCAAGATCAACACTGTTACAGCAGGCTAAAATGTGATCCAGCGCATGTTCAGGTTTAATCACCACAGAAAGCATGTTCAGACTTCCCTTATATAATAGTAGGGTGAATATGTGCTAAATGATCTCATTGGGTGATCTCTAGACTAGATGGTAAGGTCAGTTTTGATGTTGCAGTGTTAAGGTTAAAATTTTAGGTTGACTTGAGGTTTTTAGATTTTGTGATTCAGCCCATGATTAAGGTTGAGTCAGACGTAAGGGTTTTAGATTTAGGATTGGTTAGGATTTTAGGGTTAAGGTCTTAGGATAAGGGTTTATGGCTTAGAGTGGTAGTTACCCTTTAAGTCCCATGTGCGTCACTTTTTTTGCAAAGCTTTGCAACATTATAACTCGCCAGTTGACTCAGATTGAGCTCTGAAACCACCTATGGATTTGGCAATTCTTCTGAGGTTAAAAAAAATTTGTTTTGGGTTCTCTTTGGGTAACATCATAATGGGGGCATGTTTTTCCAAGTTTTTGGTCAACTTTACCTGGTCCTGGGTGCCAACCCAATGGGCCACTGACTGGCTTTGTAGCATATCTGGAGCCAAAATTGTGGCTTCAAAAACCAAAAATAAATAAAAAATTGTACTCCCACAAACACTGACCCAGGGTGCATTACACCCATATTATATATGGCTATAACTTGCTAGCAGATTGACCTAGAGAGCTGTTCGAACCCTCTAAAGACTTGTGAAGTCTTATAGTTTAGAAGTTAAACAATTTTTTAAGTGTGTGATGTTGATTTTTATGTTTACATAACTACAGGATGTTTATGCATGTTTGTTTACGTTTGGATGATGTCAATATCCTGTGGGAATCGACCAATCGAGTCGATTTCGTCACTCGAGGTTTTATTGGATTCAAGGCTGGAATATGAGTCTTTAGAGGGTTTGATAGACTTTGTAGTGTTTCTGGTTCCAAAATTATGGCCGAAAGTCTGGAAATTAATTGGGGAAATCCTCGCCATTTCCTGTCAGAAGTCCTTTCTGTATTTGGAGTTTTTTTTCATAACTTTTGAACCAGAAATTCTAGAAAGTCAATCAATGGCTCTAAAGACTCGTATTATAGCCCAGAATCCAATAAAACTTTGAGCCACAATATCAACTCATTGTATCGACCAATGGCGTAATCAAAATAACTGCAAAGCATACCCCCAATCATGATGTCATCGACCCAAAACTTGATTTCTTTTTTATTCTGAACTACAAGACTTCACAAGTCTTTAGAGGAGGATTTGAACAGCTCTCTAGCCTAATCTGCTGCCAAGATATGACTGGTCAAAGTTTGGTCAGAAATGGTTAATATGAAATTTTGTGAATCTTTTTGATTTTTGTCCAAAACTGTGTTTTTGAGCCACAAAATTGGCTCCAGATATGCTAGCAAGTCAATCAAAAGCTCTAAAGACATGGATCACAGCCTAGTTTCCAAAAAAGATAAGAGTAAAAAAATGGCCCATTGGGTTGGCACCCAGGGTCAGGTAAAGTTGGCCAAAAACGCAAGAACATCTCCCCATTATGACATTGCCCCCAGAAAACCCCAAACCCAAAATGAAAAACACTTGTTTTTCATCTGAACTAGAAGACTTGCTGAATCCATAGAGTCGTTTTGGACAGCTCTCTAGCTCAATCGGGTGGTAGCATTACGAAGCTTTGCAAAAAAAGTGGCTCATGCGAAAATTAAAAGGTTGTTAGGGTTTGTTGCTGTCACATGTTTTGGTATTACCGTATATACTCATTTATTTGCTGCACTTTTTTTTTACCTGGAATATGGCCTGTATTTTGCCGGCGGCTTATATGTGCAACATACCCAGAGGGACAAAGTTTTCGCATGAGCTATCACCGAATTTCAGTCATCTAGTCAAACCGCAAATGCCATTTGGCAATGGGCAAAAGTAGGGCGCTATCATGTATCTGCCAAATTCTCTGGACAGATGTTCGTGACAACACCCATGACACAGATGAAGATGACACCTACGACGATCAACCGTACTTGTAGACGAACTTCCTTTTTCTGACGAAGAAGATTTCTTAGGTTTTGAACAATAATATTGACTTTCATTACATTTGCCTGTAAAAATCAATATTTTGTGGTTGAGTGATCGTGCAGGGTCTTCACCGGTGAAAAGGTCAATTGACCTGCGGCTTATTCGTGAATTACCCTTGATTCTCGGCATATGGCTAAAATTTCTGCTGTGGCTTATCTGCGGATGCAGCTCATAAGTGAGTATATATATGGTGTATTACACTACTTTGCAACTACGATTTCACAGTCTAACAAAATACATTCAAAACATACAAAATACACAGTTAGAAAATGGCCATTTTCTTTGTAATACCAATGGCACAGCATTTTCTTAGCAACACCAATAGCACAGCAAAAAATCTTGTGATCACTTGGCCTAACTGCACCAGTATGTCGTGCGGTTCAAAGGATTATTGACTAGTGTCTTTAGTATTCTCAGATAGTTTGAATCAAGCCAATGCAGCACACAGATATTTTTCATGAAAGGGTCATTTGATGTCAACTGATCCAGGCCATGCAACCCACCCTCTCAGATTTTTATGAAATTTGGTATGCTTGTAGAACATTTTTTCCTGATTCCAAATATACTAATTTTTTCAAAATCGGTCAAGTAGAATCAAACTTATGAGTGTTTAAAGATGGCTACTTTCTTTCTGACTTTATAGATCTATAACTTGACTAATACTAACTTTTAGACCTTGTGGTTTGGATATATTGTAGCACCAGGCATATTTCACCCAATTTAGGAAGTACA